>JABAHS010042464.1_pt3 | contig 70531 bp, 60 predicted proteins | sample 7062111 | NCBI WGS metagenome assembly JABAHS01 (sample SAMN14534600, study PRJNA622989) | marine sediment metagenome | biome: marine biome [ENVO:00000428]; feature: marine pelagic biome [ENVO:01000023]; material: deep marine sediment [ENVO:00002113]; isolation source: pool of 4 deep marine... | reverse complement strand
CGCGGCTGGATCGAGGTGCCGCCGCGGATCGGGGCGGCACCCGACACGAGCATCACCCTGGAGGCGCGGGTGCGGGACCGGATGGGACGTATCGTGAGGGGCGCGCGCCTGCCGATCGCCGTCGTGGTCGGACCCGATCTGTTGCTCATGACGGAACGGATGGACGGCACGGGGGTCTACGAGGCCCGCTTCCGGCTGCCGCCCGGCCTGCATCGCGTCTATGTGATCGGGTTGGAAGGCCGATTCGAACGGCGCGTGGTCGTCTTGGAGGTGGAATGATGGCGGCGTGCGTGTGTGACGATGACAGGTCGCGGAAGATGGCTCGGGGGGCGCTCGTCTTCGGGTTCGTGGCTTACAGCCTCGCTTACGCCATGACCGCGCCGGCCGGCGCCGAGGATGACGCGATAGCCACCGCGCCGCATCGAACCGCCGCGATCGTTCTCGACGGCGGACTCGACGAGTGGAACGGCGTGCCCGCCGTCGCCCTCGATTCGTCCAGCTACCTGCTCAGCGACCCGAGGCACTACGAGGGGAACAGGGACCTGGGCGGCGCTGTCCAGTTCGTATGGGATACGACCTACCTGTACGCGGCGGGCCGGTTCGCCGACGATCGCCTGCAGGCCGGCGCGGCCTGGACCAGCGATCGCGTGAACCTCGTCTTCGATTTCCGCAATGACAATCATCCCCTCAGCTACGAGGGCCGGGCGCCGGATGCGTCGAACTGGCAGGCCGACGACAGCTGGGTCTACGCGCACATCGTGGGTGACGGGCCGCCGCCTCATCCGGTGATGCGCCTCGCGGCGGACTACCACGGCCCGATCGAAGGCGCGGCGCTCGTCTCCCGCGTCGTCCAGGGAGGGTGGACGTTCGAGCTGCGCGTCCCCTGGTCGGGGCTCCCGGAAGCCCGGCCTTTCGTCGGCGCCGTACTCGGCCTCCAGATCTTCGTCTCCGACGGCGACGCCGAGGGCGGCCTGACCGAGATCATGTGGAGCGACCGGTGGAGCTGGTCCCCGGATGCGGGGCTCGCTTGGGAGCTGTGGAAGATGGGGAAGCTGGTGCTGACCGGCGTGCCGGCCGGCGGTTGATCGTATCGCGGCGTGCCCGGAAAGGCTGACATGGCGGAGGAACTACTGAACTCGCTCGAGCGATCCGACAAGTACTATCTCGGCTCGGGCGATGGCATCCTTTGGGCACCCCGCTATCCTCGCTGGCTCGACCAGCCGGGGTTCTGGGACGAGGCGCACATCTACCACTACGAACTGGCGCCGGTCTTCACCATCACCTTCCTCGCCGCCGAGGGGCAGCCGCCTGGTGCACCCCTGATGCCGCGTGTTTTGAGTCGCCGCTGGACGCCGGCCGAGCTCATCGTCGAATACGAACTCGACGGGCTGGTCGCCGAAGAGCATCGCTCGGTCCTGCCCGGGGGCTATTTCCTCTCGGAATGGGCCATCCGGAACGGCAGCGACGCGGATCGCCGGTTGCTTGGCGTGGCGTGGACCGGCCAGAGCGCGAACGGGATCGAGCTCTCCAGCGTCCAGGCGGCGGCGGGCTCGGTGTCGTTCAGCCACACGCTGCAGGACCGGCACGTGCACCGGCTGGCGGTGCAGGTGACTTTGGAGGCGCCCGACGGCGGAGTGGCCGGCAGTGCGCTGCTGTCAGAAGGCGTTGCCGACGGCCCGCGCTGGGAGCTCACCCCTTTTCCAGACAAGTGGCGACGTGGGCCGGTGACGGCGGTGCAGGTCGACGGGGTGAGTCCGCGGGGCGTGCTCTACGCCGCCGTGGCCACCCCGGTCAGCGTTCCGGCCCGGGGCACGGCCACGCTGAGAGCCCAGGCGCGTCTGCGGCCCACCGGGCTGCCCGCTCCGCAGATGAGCAGCCCCCTGGCGACGGTCATCCGGGGGCATGCGCCGCCCAAGCGGCGGGCCGAGCCCCGGCGTCCGGCGCCGGGGGCCGAGCCCGGAGCGGCGAGCCGTGCCAGTTGGAGTCGCTTCCTGGATGGCGTGCCCGGCCTCGACTGTTCGGACAAATTCTTCGAGCGCTTCTGGTACTACCGCTGGTACGGGTTGAATCTCTGCAGCCACGAGGGGGGCATCGGCAACCATGTCTACCCCGGCTGCTGCGAGGGGACCGGCTACTTCCACGTGCCCATCGCCTATAGCGCGCAATGCCAAGCTCGGGAAACCCGCTGGCTTTCCCAGCCGGACCGAGCGCGCGGCTGCCTCCTCAACATCCTCGCGCACCAGAAGGAGAGCGGCCAGCTCCACGGGCGCATCTACGTGAACCACCTGGCGCACACCGACTTCTACTTCGCGAATTGGGGCGACGCCGTTCTGGCCGTCGATCGGGTACACCCGGACGACGCCTACCTGCGCGCGGTCTACGAGCCGCTGTCGCGCTATGCCGAGTGGCTCGATCGGCAGCGTGACCGTGAGGAGAGCGGCCTCTACGACGTGATCGATCACTACGAGACCGGTCAGGAGTACATGAGCCGCTACATGGCGGTGAGCCCCGAGGCGGACAGCGAGACCTGGGGTAACCTCATCCGGTTGAAGGGCATCGACGCGACGGTCTACGCTTATCGGCTGCAGCGGGCTCTGGCCGAGATCGCCGCGCGGATCGACGACGGCTCCGCCGCGGGTCGCTGGACCGCCGCCGCCGACCGGACCGGCACCGCGATCCGCGATCTGATGTGGGACGGCGAGACCGGCATGTTCTCCGATGTCGACCCGCGCACAATGCGTCGAACCGGGGTCAAAGCGGCGGTCTGCTTCTACCCGTACTTCACCGACCTGGCCGACGCCGACCACGTCGAAGGGCTGCGCGCCCACCTGCTCAACCCGGCGGAGTTCTGGACCGTCTATCCCGTCCCCTCGACCAGCGCCGATGACCCTTACTACAGTCCGGACGCTGAATGGAAGGGGAAACGGCACAACTGCCCGTGGAACGGCCGGGTCTGGCCGATGACCAACTCGCACATCGTGGAGGCGCTGGCGACGGCGGCGATCCGCCAAGACCCGGGTCTCCGCGAGCGCGTCGTCGAGCTCGTCCGAAAGTTCGTTCGTATGATGTTTCACGACGGCGACCTCGGGCGGCCCAACTGCTACGAACATTACAGCCCGGACACCGGCCGCCCCTCTCTCTACCGCGGGTTCGACGACTACCAGCACTCCTGGGTCGTCGACCTGCTGGTCAAATACGTGGCGGGATTCCGGCCGTTGGGCGGTGATAGGTTTGTCGTCGACCCCTTCCCGTTCGAACTCGACTCGCTGCGCCTCTCGGAACTCCCCTTCCGCGGTCGGCGGATCGAGATCGAAATCGATGCGGGACGGTTCGCTGTGTCCGTGGACGGCGAGCGGACCGCGGATTCGGCTGTCGGGGAACCGCTGCGGGTCGAGCTGTGACGAGGGACCGAGAGCGGACGCTCTGAGTGGGCTTTTGACCTCTGGAGGCGCGCGCGCTCTCGGCCCTCGATGCGTTGGAGTTGTGGCGGACCTCGTGACGGGCGTCCCGGGCCCGCACCCTTCCCTTGGGGCAATGGGCATGCCCGAAGAGGGTTCCCGACCGAACTATTTCTTCGGGAGGTCGTTTTAGGAACGGTCCGGGCGCTGAGCATCCAGTTTGTTGTCCGACAACGACTTGTGTTCCGAAGCTTCGGACCCTTTCCGCCATATGTTTACCGATTCCGCCTGTCGACCCGCCCCCGGCCCGCGGCCGCGGGACCACATGGCGGGCCCGGCGGCACAGTTTGGGGCGTTCGAGGCCAGGCGGTCAGTCGAACAGCCGCAACTGCACCCCGCGCGGGCGCCGTCGAAAGGATTCGGCGGACAGGTGAAGCGGCTCGCGGTTCAGGCCCAGCCGACGACAGGTGATGCGGAAGAGGTTGGCGATCTGAGCGGCGAAGGGACCCTCGCCCCGATGCCGCTTTCCAAACCGCGGGTCGTTGAGCCGGCCGCCGCGGAGCGACCGGAGACGCGCCAGCACCTTCTCCTTGCGGTCGGGAAAGTGCCCCTCGAGCCAGCTCTGGAAGAGGTCCTTCACGCCGTAAGGCAGACGCAGGAGCAGATAACCGGCCCGCCTGGCACCGGCTTCGGCGGCGGCCTCCAGGATGCGAGGTAGCTCGTGGTCGGTGAGGCCCGGCACGACCGGGGCCAGGTTGACGCCGACGGGAATGCCGGCGGTGCTCAGCCGGGCGATGACGTCGAGTCGTCGAGCGGGACTCGAGGCCCGGGGCTCCATCCGCCGCTGCAGATCGTCGTCCAGCGTGGTGATCGATATCGTCACCGCCGCTGCGCCGAACCGAGCCAGTTCCCCCAGATGATCGATGTCCCGGGTGACCAGGTGGTTCTTGGTCACCACCGCGGTCGGGTTTCGGAAGTCGGCCAGCACTTCCAGGCAGCCGCGGGTGATCTGGAGTCGTCGCTCCGCCGGCTGGTAGGGATCGGTGACGCCGGAGAGCGCCAGCGTCTGCGGCGTCCAGCTCGGCTTCATCAGCGCTTCGCGGAGCAGCCGAGGCGCGTCCTCTTTGACGAAGATCTTCGTCTCGAAATCCAGGCCCGCCGACAGACCGAGGTACTCGTGGTACGGCCGGGCGTAGCAGTAGACACACCCGTGCTCGCAGCCGCGATAGGGGTTCACGCTGGTTTCGAACCCCACGTCGGGGCTCGCGTTGCGCGCTATGATCGTCCGGCTCGTATCCCAGAACAGCTGGGTCCGGGGCGCCGGGTCCTCGGGATCCTCCCAGCGGTCACGAACGATCTCTATGGGTTCGAAGCGGTTGGCGGGGTTGTGGGAGGCCCCGCGGCCGCGAACGGGCAAGCTGATCATGCGCCTCCTTGGCCGGCTGTCAGGCTCGGGCGAGCGGCGCCAGGCCGGGTCGCCGAGGATCCAGTATAGGGTTTCGGGTTTTCTTCGGCAAGGGCCGCTTGCATCCACTGGCCGTGCCCTCGAGATTCGCCGAAACGAGATCGACGATCAGCCGCGCATATGGAGGTGCGACGAGTGGGAAAGGAACTGAAAGCGATCCTGGCCGCCGGTGCCCTGGTGGGTGTCGGCGTGGTCGCCGGGGCCCTGCTGTTGGGAGGGGAAGGGGCGCCGGACGCGAACCTGGATAGCGGTCCTGTGGTGACGGTCTACAAGACACCGACTTGAGGCTGTTGCGAGGCGTGGGTGGGTCACCTGCGCAGCGAGGGGTTCACGGTCGACCCGGTGGACGTCAGCTCGGCCGAGCTGAGGGGTACGAAGCAGCGCTACGGCCTGGACGAGGAGCTCGCCGGGTGCCATACGGCGCTGGTCGATGGCTACGTGATCGAAGGGCACGTGCCGGCGGCTGACATCCGGCGGCTTCTCGAAGAGAGGCCGGACTTCGTGGGGCTGACGGTGCCGGGGATGCCGGCGGGTTCACCGGGGATGGAGAGTCCGAGCGGTCGGAAGGACCGGTACAACGTCCTGACGTTCGACGAAGAGGGCCGGACGCAAGTCTACTCCCGTCACTGACGGCGGACCTTTTTCACGGCGATACCTGGCATTCACCCGTTGGTGGTGCCAGGTATTCTCATGTCTGGAGTGAGGGTTCTAGCTGCCGCCACCGAGCTGGTCCTGGGAGAACTCTGGAGCCGATAGGGTCCACGAACGGCGGGGCGGGAAACCGAGGCGCAGGAGCTCGAGCACGGACCTGGTCCGCGGCGCGCGGCACGGCGGCGCGGATTTCCGCGCTCATCCCGAACTGCCTTCGAGTTGTCCGGGGTATGACACCCACGACGAGCAATTCCGACATCGCGAGCTCGCTGTACTCGAAGAAGGCGACAACGCTCTCGCCCAAGACCCGGCCCGGCTGCTCGGGTGGGTCGAACAGCTCCTCTGGACGGAAGAGGCGCAGCTCGCCGGGCTCGCCTTCCGCCTCGAGGGTCTTGACCAGGATCAGCGCGTGCGCCCGGGGCTGACTTCGAGACGCGTGGCCGTCGTGTCGACCAGAGCGACCCCGGGGTCGAACCGGTAGAACGCCTGCAACCGGCGAACGACCTGGGGGCCGAAGGCGTCGTCGCCGAGGATGACGTTGCCGACGCCAAGAACGGTAACGGCTGTCACTGTCATTGACCTCCTTGCCATCGGGTCACGAATGTAGTCGGGCCGATCCCCACCCGTAAGCGAGGGCGAGCGGCTCCCTAGTGGCGGTACGAAGATTACGGCGAAATTCGGTCTGGACCATCGGGTTGGTTCGGCCCGATCCTGTTGTCGGACAATCACTTCGATACGTGATCCCGCGTGCTGGCTCGCGAGATTTGGTCGAAAGACATGCCGGTAACAGTTTTGTTACGCTGGCCGTCAGCGCCGACGCCGGCCCCGGTGTCTGTCGTGGTCCCACCCTATCCCTGCGGCGCGCCGGGCCCTGCGGCGGTATAATGAGATGAGATGACCTAAGGCCACACGGGTGGAGCGTATGCGGGAGAGCCTGAAGATCCTCTTCGTCCTGCCGGACGCCGGCGCGTCCCGGGAGACGTCGGCCGCTCGGGTCTGGCTGGAAGAGCAGACGTCGTTCGATGTGCGCTGCGTTCCGTTGTCCGATCTCCCCCAGGCGTTGGAGGGTCCGGAGGCCGTGGTCTGGTTCCACTGGGTCGAGCCGCCGCGGCTGCGGGATTCGATCCGGCTGGCGCTGGACGCCCACGTCCGGGCCGGCGGTGGAGCGCTGGCCACGCTGGCCGCGGCGGGCTTGCCCGTCGCGCTGGGCTGGGAGGAGATCGGGCCGAACGACAAGCACGAGGGGCCCTGGAGCCCGGACGCCGCGGACGAGGCGGCGGAGAGCTTCAGCCAGGTCCATCGGATTCGGGGACTGCAGAGCTTCCGGGGCCATCCGCTGTTCGAGGGTCTGGGCAGCGGGGTCTATCTCTGGTCGCCGAAGGCGGGCGAGCGCTTCGTCCGTTGGGGCTATGCGGATGAAGTCTGGCCGCTGCGGGGCCGGGTCATCGCGGTCGAGCGCTCGTACATCTCGATGAACCCGGAGCGGCGGCTGGCCTGGGAGTACATGGTCGGCGACGGTTGGGCGCTGTGCATCGGCGGCTACGTCAACTTCGGTGCCCGCTCATCCCGCTATCGGCCCCACCTCGAGTGTCTGATCTCGAACGCGCTCTACCGCGTCGCGCCGAACGGGGGCCGGGCCCGATTGCTGGGCGGCGCGTGGCGTCGCCCCGTGGCTGGCCTGGAGCCCGACAGCGCGGTGCCGCTTCCGCCGGAGCTCGAGCCGGGCGACGCGTTCGAGACGGATGAAGGCGAGCTGGCGCTGGAGCGTGCGGCCTCCGACGTGGAATTCACTCTGGCGGGCGCCCGTGCCCTGCTGGCCGGGTCGGAGCGGAGCGGACCGGAGGAGGTGTGGTTCCATCCGTTCCGGGCCGTCAGCCGCTGGCGGCTGCAGGGGAGGGACCGCAACGATGTTGTGGCGACGTGGTTCCGCATCGAGCCAGGCGTGATCACCCGCAAGATGACCGTCGATGGTCGAGGGCTCGTGGAGCGCACGACCGTAGCGCCGTCCCAGCCGGCCTTGCTTCTCGAGTTGGCGCCCACCGATGGGGCGGTGCGGGTCGCCTGGAGCACCGAGGGGGACCTGCGTCCGATGTGGCCGTATCCGCCAGAGGCGACCGGGCGGTTGTCGTACCGGCTGGCGGATGGCGCGGTGGGGGTGCAGGCGGAGACCGGCGAGTGGCTGGGGCTGCGGATCGACCCGGCACCGGCGGAGCTGAGGGTCGTGGACGCTTCGGACAGTGGCCGGAGCCGGGTCCGGCTGGAGGCCGAGCTGGAGATTTCCGGTCCGGTCCGTTTTCTGTTGCTGGCTTCGACCAGGGCCGAAGAGCTTCCCGCGTCGCGGGCAGCGGCGGCGGCCTGGAGGGCGGAACGGTTGGAGGCGCGGCGCCTGCAGCGCGAGGCGCGGGCCGGACCGGTGAAGGGTGATCCGGAGGTGGCGGCGGCGCTGGAGTGGGCGAAGTGGCGATTGTCCACCTATCGTGTCACGGTTCCGGGAGTCGGCACGTCGCTGGTCGCCGGATATGGAAGATCGGGGCCGGGCGCCTTCGGCGATGGGCGGCCCGGTTACGGCTGGTACTTCGGACGGGATGCCTGCTGGACGGCGCTCGCATGTTTGGCCGTCGGCCAGGCCGACGCGGTTCGGGAGGTCCTCGAGTTCCTCGGTCGCCACCAGGACCTGACGGGCCAGATCCCCCACGAATGCACGACCAGCGGCGTGGTGCACTACGATGCGGCCGATTCCACCCCGCTCTATTTGCTTTTGGCCGCTCGCTATCTGCTGGCCACGGGTGACCGGGAGACCCTCGATCGTGAGTGGCCGCGGATCGTGAAGGCCTACCGGTTTTGCCTCACCACCGACAGCGACGGCGACGGGCTGATCGAGAACACCGGGGTCGGTCACGGCTGGATCGAGTTCGGCCGCCTTGGCGGCCACCACGTTTCGCTCTACCTGGCGGGCGTGTGGACGGCGGCGCTGAGCGAGCTCGAGACGGCCGCCCGGTCCCTCGGTCACGCCGAGCTCGCCGGCGAGATCGCTTACCGGGCGGCCGCCGCACGGGCCAGCCTGGAGCTCTCCTTCTTCGACCCCATCGCCGGCCGTTACGCGCACGGACGCAGAGCCGACGGGTCGCTCAACACGGCCGAGACCGCGATGACCGCGGTTCCCTTGCTGCTGGGCGCGGTACGGGCGGAACGCTGCGAGTCGTGGCTCGACCGGGTCGCGTCGGACGACTTCACGGCGCCCTGGGGCGTGCGGCTGCTCCCCCGCTCCGATCCCGACTATCGGCCCGATGCCTACCATGGCGGCTCGATCTGGCCGCTGTTCACCGGGTGGGTGAGCCTGGCCGAGGCCCGGGCGGCTCGGGCCGAATCGGCCGGGCGCCACGCCGAGGGGCTGGCGGGGCTGTACAGGATCCACTCGCTGGGCGCCTGGCCCGAGGTCCTTCACGGCGACGAGCCCCGCAGCATCGGCGTGACCGCCGACCAGGCGTGGTCGACCGCGCTAACAATACTGGCTCTCGTGGAGTCGGGCTGGGGTTGATCTCGCTTGAGGGCTTCCGCAGAGGTTAGGACGGCGACTGGGGCGAGGTGAGCGGGGCTCGGTGCGCCCCGCTCGACCCCGCTTCGCGCTACATGCCCTCTCGGAAGGCGTGGAACTTGAGGAGCTGCAGGCCACCCTTGTTCGTCACCTGGCCAAAATCCTCGAGGCCGGCGGCGAGGATCGCCCGATCGACGGCGCACTGGCTGTATTGGGCCGTGCTGCCGCGGTTCACGTCCAGCGGTGCGTCGGGTTCGCAGAGGAGGCTGCCCATCCCCGGGTAGCCGCCGGTCCAGTAGTTCCCGTCGACGAAGATGCCGCCGTGGAAGACGGCATTCTCCTGGATCTCGACGCAGCCGCGACCGAGGATGACGCCGTTCAGCTCGGTGCCTTCCTCGATGTCGATCTCGCTGCCGCCGGTGATGGTCTCGCCGTATTCGTTCACGAAGGTCGCCGTGTCGGCCAGCAGGATGGCCTGGCCGTACATGCCGCCCTCGAGGTCCAGGTCACCGTAGGTCACGATCAGCGGGAAGTGGTCGAAGCAGGGATCGTTGGGATCCTTCGAGCCCCAGTTGAGCGGGTGGCTGGTGTCGCAGATGGTCTCGCCCGTCGTCATGTCGATCGTGTAGCGAGGGTACACTTGACTGGGGTCCAGCTTCGTTGCCGTGCCGGGTGTCCCGATCGAGAACTGCGCGCTCGCCTTCAGCGAGTCCCAGGTGAGCCCGTTGAACCAGTTGAAGCTCGAATCGTTGAGGGTTGGATCCTCGATTATTGACGGATCGCCCTCGATGATCGACTCGCTGTCTTCCCTATTCAGCAGCGTGGTGTCCTGATGGATGAGGCCCGCCCGGTCCTCGCCCTCCGCGTTGCAGGCGTCCGTCGTCTCCCAGCCCGGCGGGTGCTGGTCGAAGCCGCTGATCGACGATGCATCGTTGATATCCACTATGCCGCGGACCGTCGCCGCCGCGTCGCAGCACTGACCCAGGCGGTAGCCGCTCTTGGGGCCGGACGTCATGGCGAAGCTCAGCGTCCGCTTGCCGCCCCGCGGACCGGCGCCCCGGCCCTCCACGACCAGCTCGTACTGCGGCGGCCCGTCGTCGTCCCACCGGTAGATCAAGCCGCGATAGCTCATGCCCCCCGCCAGCGTCTGCCAGCCGAGGTCCAGGCTGTCTCCGGCCGCCAGGCCGTCCAGCTGAACCTTCACGTTGCTGTCCGCTTCGGCGAAGATCTTCTGCAGTCCGGCTTCCGCCGCGTAGAACGCGCTCGACGACTCGTACATGGCCCGCGATGCGTCGAACTCATCGCCCGCCGTCAACAGCGCGCCCACCGCCAGGATGTTCAGGATGACCAGGGCCAGCAGCACGAGCGGGACCACGAACCCGGCTTCCCGGGATGGTCGGATCCTCGCACTCGATTGTGTCAGTCTATCCGTGCCGTCTATCACTACCGCCTCCGTGAAGGCTCTTTTGCCCGCTCTCCCGCGGCCAGCTAGAATGCACAGCACGTGCCAGCGGGCCGAAGCGCCTAAGCCCTTTACTTACATGACGTTAGGTTGTTTACCAGGCGTAGCCGGGCGTCCCTGTTCGGTCAGATTGACCGGCTCCTGGACAAAATCTTTATTTTCGCCCTTCTGAACCCGGGTCTCTCAAAGGTCGCCGAGATCACATACCGTGCTCGGTGAAGGCGTTGCTCTTGAGGAGCTGCGGGCCGCCCTTGTTGCGGGCCTCGCCGAAGCCCTGCAGGCCGGCGGCGAGGATCGCCCGATCGATGGCGCACTGGATCTGCTCCTGGCCGGCTTCCGTTTCCGCCTCGACCGGGTCGGGTAGATTGGTCCGAATCGATCTGCCGCGTATTATCGTAGTGACGCGAAGAGCATGAACTGAGAGAACGGCCCGTCCCAGTACGAGCATAGAGCGAGCGCACCCGCCCTCGGAGGTCCAACGCATGCGGAGAAACGCCCTGAGGCATCTTGCCGTAACGGCTCTCCTCGGGTCGTATGCCTGTGGCGGCCCAAAGGCCGAGCAGCGATTGGACGAGTCGCCCGTTGGGACGCAGGTGGTGGTCGAGCGGAGCGACACGAATCGCCCGGACTGGACCCTACGGCTCCCCGAGGACCGGGACGGCTACAAGTACTTCTCCGGTGGCGAGGAGGGGTACACCGACTACGCGCTGGGCTTCCGCATGGCGAAGGCGGAGGCGCTGCAGGAGCTGGGGGAGCGCGTGCTGGGGATCTGGAGCTGGCTGGTGCAGACGTCCGAGGTCGGCGGCAAGAGCGAGATCCAGGGATACGGTCGAACCTATCAGGAGCTGGTGGTCAAGGAGATCGATTCAGGGAAGGAAGAACGGTACTACGAGAAGGTGGCGACGAAGACGGCATACGGCGTCGAATACCGTTACAACACGTTCGTTCTGCTCCATATCTCCGGGGACGAATACAGACGGGCCCAGATTCGAGCTCTGGAGGAGCTCGGGAAGCGCGCCAGGCGCCAGGGGAATTCCAGCCTGCGAGAGTTCATCGACGAGAGTATCGCTCGCCTGAACGAGATCGAGAAGAAAGGATGAGACATCGAGCGACAGCGCTGTCGATCTGGGTGGTGTTCTCAGTCGGCGGGTGCGGGAGCGCGATCATCGAGCGCTCCGCACCCGAGCGGCCCGCCTGGATCGAGGTCACGCCGGCGGCGCGTGACTCGATGTACTTCGTCGGGGTCTGCTCCGATCTGGCGAGCTATGAGGAGGGGGTGAACTGCGCGCGGGCCGACGCGCTGAGCGGCGTGGCCGCGTGGGTCGGCACCCGTTTCTCGGCGTATGTGCCCCGCGGGCAAAGCGAGCGGACGCGGGCGGCGAGCGCCGGCGCTTACCGGTATGCCGAGCGGTTCCTGAACGAGGGCCGCCGCACCCACACCTACTACGAGGTCCGGAAGGCGGATCGGGGTCGTTCGTATTACGTGAGCGTGCTCTACGCCTACCCCCGGGAGGCGGCGGAGGCGGAAAGGGCGCGGATTGAGGCGACGACGTTGGAAGCGCAGCGGCGCGTGGACGGTGCGGCACTTCAGCTGAGCCTTCTGGCCGCCGAGGGTCGCTGGGGCGAGGCGATGAGCCGCTTGATCGATGTCGCGGGTGAGGTGGCCGTACCCCGCAACCTGGGGCACGATGCGCATCTGGAGCGTTTGGAAGGGGTGGCCGACGAGCTGGTCGGGCCTCTTCGCCTATCGGCCCGTGTGGTCGAGCGGAACCCGAAGACCGATGTCGTGGCGTGGGTCGATGCGACGTACGATTCGGTCGCCGCCGCCGGCGTGCCGGTGCGCTGTACCCGGGACTCGGAGACGGTTTCGGCCCGAACCGACGACGCTGGCCTGGCGGTCTGTCGCCTGGGACCCGTTGATGCCGGGGCGGGGCGGGTGATCGTGCGTCCCGACGTCAGCCGCTATCGCGAACAACTCCCCCGTGCGGCCGGCCGGCTGGCCGTGGCGCTGGATGCCCTGCTCGAGCACGGCGATACGGCGAAGCTCGCTTCTCCACTGACCGCTCGCGTGTCACTGGACAACGGCCGCCCGTGTCGTCGCGCCGTAGATACGCTCCGCCAGCGCCTCCAGGCGTCGGGCGTGACCGTGGTCAGCCGGGCGTCCGGGGTGACGCACTTTTCCATCGCGTGCAGCGTCGACCCGGCCCAGCGGGTGGGGGAGCTCTACGAGGCGTACGCGTGGGCTTCGGTCCAGTCGCCGGAGCGGACCGTGGATCTTCCGACGAGCCGTGGCCTGGGCGCCAGCCCGGAAGCGGCGCGGAGCGAGGCGGAGGACCGATTGGGCGCCGCGTTGACCCGCACCGTGCTGCAAGTCCTTCGAGAGATCGAGGCTGGCAAGGGGCGCTGAAGGCCACCGCCGTGGCGCGGCCGAGGGGTCGAACGACCGGCTCGTCAACCGGAGCTCTTCTTCTTTTTCTTCGGCAAGGCCCAGTCGGCGTCCGGGTCCTCCATGGCCAGCTGGTTGATGCCGCCGGGAAACCGCGCCTGGAGGCGCTCGTACTCGGCCTGGTGGTAGGGATCCGGGTGTCCCCAGTCGTGGATGTAGACGACCCGCTCGACGCCGGCCTGGAGCAGCTCCTTGGTGCAGCCGAAGCAGGGCCTCATCGTCGTGTAGATCGTGCCGCCCTCGACCGAGATCCCGAAGCGAGCGGCGGCGAGCAGCCCGTTCTGCTCCGCGTGCACGCAGATGCAGACGTCGTACCCCTTGCCCGACTCGTAGCGTTCCGGGTTGGCGCACCGCTCGCAGCCGCCCTCCAGACAGTTCTTCATTTTCGACGGCGTCCCGTTGTAGCCCGTGGAGAGGACGCGGTGGCCCTTGACGATCACGGCACCCACCTTGCTGCCCACGCAGTTGGCGCGCTGCCGCACCGCCATGGCGAGTCCCATGAAGTAGTGGTCGAAGTCGGGTCGCTGGTGTTCGGACGGCATCGTCAACCTCTCTACGGTTTGCGGAAGCGGATCTCGCGAGCGTGCCACCCGGCGTCCTCATCGATGGCTACGGTCAGAATGTAGCGGCCCGCCCCGGCTTCGCTCAGCTGCGCGCCGCGGACGTCCCGGGGCGCGTCCGCCGTGCTGATCAGCTGGATCGTATAGGTCCGTCCGGCGCGCCCCTCGACGCGGAGCGTGTACACGCCGTCCTCGCCGTCGTAGCTGTAGTCGATGATCCTCACGTCGTCGGACGCTTCCCCCTCCAGGGGCCGCGGCCGGCGCGGCGCCACGGCGACACCGGGTCGATACCAGACGTCGACGGAGGCGCCGTGGGTCGCCTCGATGGCGTCGAGGCTCACGCCGGTGGCGTGACGGCCGCGGGACTGCTCGAATTCGACGGCTTCCCGGTCCACCTCGATCCGGACGACCTCCGATCCCGGCGGGAGGCGCGGCGCGAAGCGCACTCGAAGTCGGCTATCCTGTTTGCCGGGCCGGAAGTTTGCTTGAAACAGTCGTGCCGTGTCGCCGTCGGCGTCGGTGCGAAGCCTCACGTTGCTGTAAATCTCGATGTCGACCCGATCCTCGCCCACCGGGTAGTTCCGCACCTTCGCCCAGTTCCAGTCGGCGGGCAAGCGCGGGGCGAAGGCGAGCGTTGCACGCGGCGCGTCCGCCTCCAGGCCGAAGAGGCCGCGGAGGAGCGGTGTCGGAATCATGCTGGTCGCGAAGAACTGGTGCGGCACCGTGGTGTCCAGGGTGCGCCGAAAAGCGCCGGACTGCAGCTCCGGGTTTCGGCCCAGCGCGTCATAGAAGGTCGATCGGGCGTTGGCCCAGAGCGCCGCGAAGCCGGCGTGTGGCCGATCGTAGTTGAAGAGCGCCCAGCCGGCGAAGCCGGTGACGAACCCCCAAACCGCCCCGTTGTTGTAGTGGAGCGGGTCGTACAGCTCGTGCTCGCTGGACAGGATGCGCGTCCCCCAATCGGTGGCCATACGGTGGGAGGCGAAGGCGTCGAGGTTCCTCCGGGCGTGCCGGGGCTCGAGCAGCCCGAACGACCCAGCGGTGGCCGGCCAGACCGTCATCGCCGGGTTGGTGTGGCCGCCCTGCAGGATGCCAAAGGCGTAAGCATCGAGGTCTTCGACGTAATACTCGCGCTGGAAGTTTGTCCGCGCTTCCTCATAGTAGCGATCGGCCTCAGCGGCCAGTTCGCTGGCGCCCAGCGCCCCGGCCAGCTCGGAGACGGCGCGCAGGCTCTGGACCGATACCGCCGCCAGGTAGATGTCCTGGTGCAGCGACTCGCCCAGTCCGCCCACCTCGATAGCCCCCAGGCCGCCGGCGGTGTTGTCGACGATCCGATCACCGTCGCTGTCGTGCTCCACGCACCAGTCATAGGCCGCCCGGACGCCCTCCCAGCTGTCGCGGACGAAGGCGGTATCGGCGGACTGCAACCAGTAGCTCCAGAGCGCGACGAGCCAGTACGGGGTGGTGTCGGCGTGGTAGTACGCGTAAGGGAACTCGGTGAACCAGTCCTTCCGCGTCCGCATCGCCGACTGGGTGACCTCGTGGGGCATCTTTCCGTCGTCCCGACGGTTGCGTCGCTGGAAGTCGAGCCCCGCGCGGACGAGATCGAAATCGCCGTAGGGGGTGATCCCCAGGGCGTTGATCGAGGCGTCGCCGCCGAAAAACCAGCCGAAGCCCGGCCGACGGCCGCGACCCGACGGCCCGTAGCCGGCGACCATGCCGCAGCCCAGATCGGGGTTGCAGGCGAGCGAGCCGTCCAGGTTCACCTTTGCCCACTCGAGCGCCAGATCGAGGATCGTATCGGGCGTCTGGACCGACGCGAGGTCCTCGCGGAGGTGGCGGCCGTGCTCGAGCCGCTCCTTATAGTAGGCCTCGGCGTCCCCGAGCAGTCGCTCGTAGATGAGTTCGAGTGAATCGCGCGGCATGACGCCGCCCGCGATGACGATCGGGATGAAGCGCGAGCTCACGACTTCGTCATCGACGGTGACCCTGAAGACCGACGGTGCGTCGGGCGCCGCATGGGCCGGATGGGTCGAGCCTTCGTGGGCGAACGGTGACCCGACGTATCCGTTGTATTCGCGGCGGCTCTCGGAGAGCAGGAAGCGATTTCGGTCCGCCCACCAGAAAGCGTACTGGCCGCCGATTCCCGCCGGCCACATGAGGTCGAGGTCGGCGTGGAACGAGGCGACGATCTCCAGCGGGCGGACCGCGTCGACATCGAGCAGCACGATGACCCCCGGTTCGTGGAGCGGGACCAGGATGTGCTGCTTCACCGTGAACGTGGCGTGCGAGTAGACCACGGTCTGGAGCTCGGGCCGCACGATAACGCGCCGGGCGACGCTGGCGCCCGGTATGGGCTCGCTGTAGTCGGGGATCTTGAAGCTCAGCTCGAAATCGTGGAGCAGTTTCACCGGCCAGGCCCACGCTTCGAAGGCGCCGGTCTCGGCGCCGAAGAACGCGGCCTCGCGGCCCACGCCACCCAGGTAGACGCCGGGCCGGGCGATGCCCTCCAGCTGGATCGAGCTGACCTCGATGTCGAACTTGGGCACGCCCTGCGCCCGGACGTCGACCCCGGTCCAGGGCATCATGGCCATGGGAACGAGCGCCAGCAGTGTGGTTCTCAGCATCTTGGGCAAGCTCCCCGAACGATGGCGTCCGGTCAGTCGAGATGGGATGTGGCCGCGCGGGTTTTGTCCTCGGTCGGGCTGATTATAATCTCGGGACACGCATCGAGACAGGCTGCGGAGCGTCCACCGGTCGCGTCGTGTGATTCCCAGACGCCCGGGCCGACGAGCAGGAGAGCATGAATCATGAACGATCTGCCACCCGGCATCCAGCGCTTGCGAGAGAAGTGGAACTACAGGGGGGACCGCCGGCCCGACTTCGCCGAGGAGCCCGGGCCGGGGCAGGAATCGGTGTGGGACTATCCGCGGCCGCCCCGGGTCGAGCCCGATGCGCGGCTCGTGCGAGTTGTTTGCGCCGGAACCAGTATCGCCGAAACGCGGAACACGTTCCGGGTTCTGGAGACCGCCAGTCCGCCGGCCTTCTATCTGCCGCCCGACGACGTCCGCATGGAGCACCTCGAGCCGGCGGACCGCTCCTCGCTCTGCGAGTGGAAGGGACGGGCCAGGTACTGGTCGGTGTGGGTGGGAGATACCGAGGTGTCCGAGGCGGCCTGGGGCTACCCGGAGCCGTGGGCCGGCTATGAGGCCATCGCCGGCCACGTCTCGTTCTATCCGGGCCGGGTCGAATGCTACGTGGACGGCGAGCGAGTGAAGCCGCAGGGCGGCGATTTCTACGGCGGCTGGGTCACGTGGGAGATCATTGGCCCCTGGAAGGGTGAACCTGGCACCCAGTCGTGGTAGCCGGCCTCACGCGTGCTCGTGAATGAGGTCGACGATACGAGCGATGTGGTGGTCGTCGTGTTCGGCGAAGAAGTAGCAGGTGTCGACCAGCCGCTTCTGCAGGCTCAAGCGCGCGTGAAAGGCCGAGCGCCCGAACGCCTCGGGCGGCAACCCCTCGAGCCGCTCGACGATCGCCTCGCGGCGGCGCCGAAACTCGCGCAGCAGCTCCTCGATGGGCCGGTCGTTGTGGCCCGCCGCCTCCGTCGCCCGGTTCGACATATCGGCGGGCCGCAGCTCATCGGACCCGGACTGGTAGTCGTCGAGTCGGCCATCGAACAGGTCCTCCAGGTCGAGCAGGTGCCCGACGTTCTCCTGGATCGACCAGCTGTCGTCTTGACGCTTTACCAGGGTGCGGCTCGGCAGCTCCGCGGTGAACTCTCGGAGCCGTGCCGGTGTTCCAGCGAGCCTGACGATGATCTCGGGGTACAGCCCGGTGGGGAAATCGAAGCTGAACTTGCGCTCGATCCATGGTATCTGCTGCCACATACCTCTGGCCTCCTGTCGATCACTCCCGAGGTGAGCTGCGTCCCATCTCGAGCACCACATCGGTGTCGGGCCCGATCTCGGTCCTCACCCTGAAAACGCGAGCGACCCCAGGCGGCGGCTCTTTGAGGATCCCGATCAGCAGCACCGGGATACCCGTCGGGATCGGCGGCACGCCGTCCTCCTGGCCGGTCGCCGCGCCTGGCGGCGCGAGAGCGGCGAGCACGCAGATGGATACGACACTGAAACGCCGGGAACGTGAGTTCACGGCGCGGTCTGGATCATCCTCTGAGCTCGTCGACGCCATCGCGAATTGACTCATGTTGGCTGATCCGCATTATAGGCACCGGCGTACTCGGCGGACAAACCTCGCCCAGTTGGGTCTTGTCGAGGACGGCGAATTGCCGCCGCCGGAGCGGCTCTACGAGGTCGTCATTCTGAAGCTGGGTCTGAAGGAGGAGTAGCCGGTTCATTGCCTGATGCCGGCGGCGGCGCTGGCATCAGGCAAGCCGTTGTGACATCTTTCTTGTCTTCTAAGTCCTCAGGCTTGGTGGGCAGGGGAAGTTCGGACAGCAGAGGTCGTCATGAGTTTCGTGCCACTCGTACCAGGCTCATCGGACTCGCCGCGCGTGCGCGAGCTGAGCGAGCGGCTGACGTCGGTGATCCGAGAATACCAGCGCCAGAGCGGAGCGACCGATGACGATGTGCGTCAGGCGCTGCGGCTGACGCGGAGCGATACGACGAAAAGCACGGCCGGTCGCGCTGTCGCCATGGCTTCGGGCGTCGCGCTACTGATCGCCATCGGGGTCTTCGCTCTGTACCTATCGCGAACCCAACCGGAGCCGGGCGATGTGACAGCGATCCCGGCGGTGCTCCTCGGCCTCGTCGTGGTCGTTGGCCTGATCACCTACCTGCGAAGCCGATGAGGTCATGACTTCGAAATACCGTGCTGCCGACTTGAGCCGGGCGCGTACGATCCCGTTCGCGAACAGAGCGAACAAGGTATCGATCGAGCAGTTCGCCGCGCGGCCCGACTGGAATGGCTTCGCTGCCGATCCGCTGAGCGACATGCCCGATGTCCTGGCCGCCCGTGACCTGCGGGCGGTGGCCGACGCCATCGTCGCCGCGCATCGGGCAGGCCGTGCGGTGGTCTTCATGCTCGGTGGTCACGTGGTCAAGACCGGCTGCTCGCCGCTGCTGACCGATCTGCTGCAGAGGAAGGTCATCACTCATCTGGCGATGAACGGGGCGACGGCGATCCACGACTACGAGATCGCCCGCTTCGGCCAGACGTCGGAAGACGTGGCGGAGAACCTCGCCGATGCGACCTTCGGCATGGTCGACGAGACGGGTCAGGAGATGAACGACGCCTTCCAGCGCGGCCAGCTGGAGGGGTGGGGGATGGGCGAGGCGCTCGCGCGCTCGCTGCTCGAGTCGGGCGCGGCGCACGCCGATGTCAGCCTGCTGGTCGCCGCCTACGAGGCCGACGTGCCGGTGAGCGTTCACGTGGCGGTGGGCGCCGAGATCGTGCACCAGCATCCGTCGTGCCGCGGTGCGGCCCTGGGCGAGACCTCGTTCACCGACTTCAGGGTGCTGATCGAGTCGCTGACGGACCTGGGCGATGGCGGTGTGGTGCTGAACCTGGGGAGCGCGGTGATCCTGCCCGAAGTCTTTCTCAAGGCGCTCACGTTGGCGCGCAACCTGGGGAACGAGGTCAACGATTTCACCGCCGTGAACCTCGACATGATCCGCCACTACCGGCCCGAGATGAACGTGATCGGCCGGCCGGTCCAGACCGGCGGTCGCGGCATCCACATCGCCGGTCATCACGAGGTCATGATCCCGCTGCTCTACCGCGCCGTCGCCTGGCGCCTGGGCGGCGATTGAGGCCCCGCGGTCCAGGGGCACCTCCAGCACAAGATCGGGTATACCAGAAGCATGTCGCGGGCGTCGCCGGACGCCCGGACCCCCTCCTCGGCAGTGCAGCCGCCCCCGCCTTTCCCAGAAATCGACAGGAGGCGTCGTGTCCAACGTCGGAAGAAACATCGGAATTGGATGCGTGGCGGTGGTAGTCGCCGTGATCGCGGGGCTGTTCTGCATCGGCTACATGGTGAGGGAACCCGGCGACGTCGAGGTCGCCATCGAGGCGCCGCTGGAGGTATCGCAGGGCGAGCGGTTCACCATAGTCGTCCGGGTGTGGAACGGTGCCGGGAAGCGCCGCACGCTCGTGGATCTGGACATCGCAGACGAGTATCTTAACGGTATCGTCATCGAGAGCTCTGAGCCGCCGTTCAAGGATGCGATGCACGTTCCTATCGACAACACGTTGAGCTACTCGTTCGATATACCGATAGCCGCCGGTGAAGAGGCGGTCGTGGAGTTCGCCGCCTTTGCGGCGCACAGCGGCGACTTCCAGGGCGACATCGACTTCTGCATCGACAGCTCGGTCAGCTGCCTGTCGTACCCCGTCCGCACACTGGTCCGCTGACCGCGCCTGATGACCTTTACGCACCCCCGCGAACCGCACGGGCGCGCCTGACCCGCTGACCGGACATGAACGAGAGCTCGAAGCCTTTCTGGGAGCGAGCGGAGCGGGTCGAGAATTTCGCGGATCGCGAGCCGGACCGCCGGCTGCTGAGGCTGCTGGAGGGATACTCGACGCCAGGCGCGGTTCGCGTCCTGGATCTGGGGTGCGCCGGCGGCCGCAACACGGTCGTGCTGGCGGAGCGCGGCTTCGACTTTTTCGCGCTGGACGCGTCAGCGGCGATGGTCGAGAGAACACGGGAACGCGTATCGATGATCGCGGGCGTCGCCGAAGCCGAGCGCAGGGTTCGGATCGGGCGTATGGAAGACCTGCGCGACTTCGCCGACCGATCGTTCGACCTGGTGGTCGCGTTGGGGATCTTCCACACCGCGACGAGCCGCGAGATGTGGGACCGGGCGCTGGCCGAGTCGACGCGCGTTCTGAGCGAAGACGGCCTCATGCTGGTGGCGAACTTCGCTCCCGGCACCGATCCGACCGGCGAAGGATTGACCCGGGCGCCCGGCGAAGCGCACGTCTACGAGGGGGCCGATGCGGGCCCGCTCTACCTGCTGGAATCGGCCGAGCTCGACGCCGAAATGAACCGCCGGGGGCTGGCTCCGATCGTGGCCAGCGGGACCGTGGTGACGCCGACCGATGTGGGCCAGCGCGTGACGGTGAACGCCCTCTACCGCAAGCTACCCGACTGACGGGAGTCCTCCCACGATGACAGCGCCGGAGACGCCATCGAGTCGTCTCCGGACTCACCTGTCGAAAGCCTCTCCGACCTGGCCCCAGTCTTGACCTGAGGACCGAACCGTGGACCTTACGCATGCTCCAAGTGTCATGCGCGAGCGCGGAGTTCGGCGTTCTGCCGGCTCCCCGTGCGATTCTCATGAATCGTCCGGGTGCCACGAGGGCTGTCGAAGAGACCCGCCAGCGTAAGGAGGGCCCAGGGGCTCGTGTCGGAAATCGATCTGCGTGCGAAACCGGAACCGAGGGTGGCGATCATCATGCTCAGCGCCATCGGTGATGCGGTCCACGTGTTGCCGGTCGCCAACGCGTTGCGCCGCGGCGTTCCGGGCGTCAGGCTGACCTGGGTGATCCAGCCCGTACCGCACCGGCTCGTTCACAACCACCCGGCGATCGATGAGTTCATCGTGTTCGAACGCCGACGCGGGCTGAAGGGGATCGGTGCTTTCGTCGAGACGCGGCGTGAGCTGCGGCGGCGCGAGTTCGACCTGGTGATCGGTCTGCAGGTCTATTTCAAAGCGGGCCTGCTGACGTGGTTCGCCTCGGCGCCCGTGAAGCTCGGCTTCGACCGCCGCCGGGCCCGGGACCTGAACTGGCTGTTCACCACCCACCGCATACCGCCGCATCCCAACCAGCACGTACAGGACCAGTACTTCGAGTTCCTCGATTATCTCGACGTGCCCCACGATCCGCCGGAGTGGGGGATCGTCATCACCGCCGAAGAGCGCGAGGCTCAGCGTCGGTTCTTCGAGTCGATCGAGCGGCCGGTCTGCGCGGTGGTGCTGGGCAGCAGCAAACCGCGCAAGGACTGGCCGGCGGAGCGCTACGCCCGCCTGCTGGAGATCATCGAGAGCGATTTCGGCTTCACGGTCGTGATCGTCGGCGGTCCATCGGCCGGCGAACGGCAGGCGGCTGAAGCGGTGCTGGGCGCCACCCGGGCGGCGCCGCTCAACGAGCTGGGTGATGATCTGCGGCGGCTGACGTATCTGATCGACGGCAGCGACCTGCTGGTGAGCCCCGACACCGGCCCCCTCCACATCGCCCGGGCGCTCGAGACGCCCGTGGTGGGCCTGTACGGATTCACCAACCCGAAGCGAACCGGCCCGTATCGCAAGTACGAAGATCTGGTCGTGGACGGCTACGCGCGCCACGCCGGCGAGGACTACCCCATCAACATGGAGTACCGTCCCGATGGGATGAGCCGGATCACCGTGGAGATGGTCGTGGAGAAGCTCGAGCGCGCTGTCTCCACGTACGTGCAAGGAGCCCATCTCTAGCGATCCGGGTGGCGTTGACCGCCGGCCGTTGCGTGAGTCCGGGTCCATCCACAGGTTTAAGTTGCCAAGACGCTAGAGAACCCGATCAAATCGCATCGAACGGCCCCAACCATCGATGCCGAAGTGGACTCGCTATCGTGGTGTTTCACGCGGGTGGAAGGCGCTTTGCCTCTGCCTGCTCCTCCCCGTACTGCTGATCCAGACCTTCCACGCCGCCGATCTGTTCTGCCGCACCCGGGCGCATTCCAGCCTTCTTTCCGCCGGGTGCCCTCATCACTACGAAACCGGAAGCACACCCGTTCGTATCGACACGGCGCGGCACGGCGATGGGTCGGCCTGCAGCTGTCCGTGTTCGGAAAACTCCCTGCCCGATGAGCTGATCCAGGTCGCTCTCAGCGGAATCGGACTCCCTTCCGCGAGCCGCATCCTCCCGCTCTGGTATCGGCGGCGGCGACGCTCCGAGCTCCCGACGGATGTCATCCGACGGATCCCGCGTGCTCGCGAGCTGGACCGTCCTCCTCGACCTGCCGGTTGAGACGCCTGGCCGCTGCGGTGGGCGCGAGCGGGTCGCTCGCGCTTCCGGCAGCGGCGACACGATTCGAACAAGCGAAGACGCGCTCGACGGCTACGAAGCTGGCCGTCGTCCTGCGAATACGTTTACAGGTGTTACGACGCCGGGAGGTTCGTATGACAGAAACAAACACTCGATCTTACGGGCTGTCGCTATTGCTGGTCTTCTTCCTGACTCCAGGCTCGGTCCGCGGACAGATGGCCGACCCCACGAGTGTCGCCACAACTGGAAATCCGACGCACGATTCGCTGACAGCGGGGCGAACCGCGGCGGTTCATGAAACGTCGCGCGGTGTCTTTATCGACCCACTGGTCACCGAGCACGCCTACGTCGACCGGAAGGTGAGATCGGACTTCAGAGCCCGATTGCTTCGCGATGATGAAGGCGAGGTGTTCGAGAACACGTTCATTTTTGAATACGCGTTCACGCGCTGGTTCTCCCTCGAGCTCGCCCAGTCCCTGCTGGCCTGCGCCATCACTGGTCCTTGCCAGGCCCGTTCGCGGCAACGGGGACGCCGTAAGCCCGGCTGAGCAGCGGCGATGAGGTGGAGTGTGCCGGGGGCCGGTGAGGCCGCGGCTCAACGGGCGCGATCGGCCCGAGCCTGCACCAGCCTTTCGAGCAGCGATTCGTAGCGGTCGATCATCATCGCCACCTCGAAATGCTGCACCGCGTGGCTGCGGGCGGCCGCGCCCATCGCGGCCCGCGCTTGCGGGTCCCGGGCTAGCTGAAGCATGGCGGCCGCGGCACCTTCGGGCACGCCCGGCTCCACCAGCAGGCCGTTAACGCCTCCTTCCAGGACCTCGGGGTGGCTGGTCGTGTGGCTGGCAATGACGGGCAGGCCGCAGGCCATCGCCTCGAGCACGGCCAGCGGCACCGCTCCCTCGATCTCCGACATCGTGATTTCCACGTCTGCGGCGGGTAGCAGCATGGAGGCGTCGTCGCGAAAGCCGGCGAATATAACCTGAGCATCCAGAACATCAGCGAGCTTACGCAGCGAGGGGCCTTCGGGTCCGTCGCCGATGATCAATCCGTAAATCGGTGTCCGTTCGGCGGCCGTTGCGATTGCACGGACGACAAGGTCGACGCGCTTGGGTGGCGCCAGGCGGCCGTGGAAACTCACCACGAACACGTCGTGCGGGATTCCGAGCTCGGCGCGCGCCCTCTCGCGAGCCTCGGGTTTCGGACTGAACTCTTCGGTGTCTACCCCGTTGTGGATCACTTCGATCGGCGTGTCACCAAGCCAGGGCGCATCATGTCGCAGCCGGTTCAGCGCTTGGGCTGACAAAACCACCATCGCCGTGACCTCGCGCGTCCAAAAGAATCGAAAATCAAGTCGGTTCTTCAGCGGTTCGCCGTAGTGCTTGATGTGCAAGATAGGGACAGGTCCGGCGAACCACGAGGCGACGGCGCTGAGCTTCACGTCTTTGGGCCGCGAACCGATGAGCACATCGGGCCGCGCGTCACGTAGGACACGGGCGAGCTGCAGCGAGCGGAAGTAATTGATTTCGGCGCGAATAGCGATCGGCGCGATGCGCAACCGCGAGTCGCCAGACAGGCGCCGGCGCAGCTCGCTGTCGGGATGGCACACCAGCGTGATCTCGTGGCTGCGCTCCGCCATCCGGGTGCAGAACGTCTCGAACCAGGCCTCGGCACCGCCCCAGATGCGGGTCGAGTTGACCGCGAGCAGCCTCATCATCCGGACTCGATCAGGCGGCGGTAGACGCTCTCGACGTGGTCCACCATGCGCTCGACGCTGTAGTTCGTGGCGATGATGTTTCGGGCCTCGGCGGCGGCGCGACGAGCCGCCGCCGGATCGCGCAATAACGCGACCAGGTCCGCCGCGAAGGTCTCGGGCCTGGCGGCGGGCAGCCGTCCGTGGTCGGCGAAGCAGAGCGCCCGGGCGCGCTCGAAGTTGTCGGGCGTGACGATACCGAAGTAGCCGGTTCGGCCGTAAGCGATCGTGGGCGCCGCCGCAGCGAGTGCCTCGGTGGCGGTGGTGGCGGTGGCGACGACGACATCGGCGGCGTTCATCACCCTGGGAATGTCGGTGCGCGGCCCGGCCACTACAGTCGCGCGCTCCCGCAACCGACGGTTCCCCTCCTCGGCCGCGGCATGCATCCGGTCCAGCTCGTCACCCGTGCCGACCAGTACAGCACAGGTGCCGGGGATCTCTTCTCGAACCGCCGGCAATGCCTCGATCAGCGTCAGGGCCGGGCGCGCCTTCCGATGTGTGAACCGACTGACGTTGAGGATGAGCGGGCGGTCGTCCGGGACGTCCCAATCGGCTCGCAACCCCGCCGTGTCGAGCCCTGGTCTAAACTCCTCGGTATCCACACCGAGGAACCCGACCTCGATCCGGTCGGCCGACACACCGAACGGGCCGACGATGTGATCCTTGTCCGCCTCGCTGACGGTGAGGATCGTGTTGCTCCATCCGTCGAAGAAGATCCGCTTCCACCACGGCCGCGGTCCGTGCACGGTCATCAGGTAGGGCCGCTCGAGGGCTCGAGCCAGGGGCGCGCCGAAGCGAGCGGCGCGATAGTTGTGGGCGTGGACGATGTCCGGCTCGATCGGCAGGAGCAGCTCGACGGCCTGCGGCAATCCGCTGCGGTTGAACGGAACGACCATGAGGTCGGCGCCGGCGTCTTTGGCCTCGTCGCCGTAGACGCCGGGATCCCGGGTCAGCAGCACGACCCGGTGGCCGCGGCCCATGAGCCCCCGGGCCAGTCGGCTGACGTGGGTCTCGACGCCGCCGATCCCGAGGCGGCCCGTGACCTCGACGATCGTCAGCGGCTCAGCCATACGAGCGAACGGGCAGCAGGTCGTGAAAGGTCATCCGCGCCGAATGTACCACCACGCCGCGGGTGGGAACAGCCGGTCAGCCCTTTAGTCCCGCCAGTTGGATCCCGCGTACGAAGTAACGTTGGGTGAACAGGAAGAGCAAAAGTATGGGAACAACGGCGACGACAGCGGCGGCCATCTGATAGGGCCAGTTGCTGAAGTAGAGGCCGTGGAAAGCGGCGATCCCGACCTCGACCGGGCGCATCGCCATCGAGCGGGTGACGATCAGGGGCCAGAGAAAGCTTTTCCAGGTTTCGACGAAAGAGAAGAGCGCCACCGTGGCCAGCGCCGGTCGGGCGAGCGGCAGGGCCACCTTCCAGAAGATCTGCCATTCACTGGCGCCGTCGATGCGGGCGGCGTCCTCGAGATCGCGGGGGATCGACAGGAAGTACTGGCGCATCAGGAAGATCCCCCACACGCTCACCAGCTCGGTGACGATGAGCCCCATGTAGGTGTCCACCCAGCCCAGCGCGCCCACCAGCAGGAAGCGCGGGATGAGCAGAACGATGACAGGCACCATCAAATTGGCGAGGAAGAGGATGAATACGCGATCGCGGCCGGGGAAGCGGAGTCGGGCGAAAGCGTAGCCGGCGGTGGCCGCGGTGAACAGGTGACCGGCGACGATGAACAGCGACATGACGGCCGAGTTGAGGAAGAAGCGGCCGAACGGCGCGGCGGTCAGGGCGTTCGGGTAATTGCTCCAGACGGGGTCCGCCGGGATCAGGCGTGGGGGAAACTGGAAGACCTCGAACTCGTCCATCAGCGACGTGGAGATCATCCAGAGGAACGGCACCAGCATCGAGATGCCGAGGAGGACCGCCGCGCCGTAAGTGGCGGCGTTGACGGCGCGGCGTCGCGCGACGGACGCGGCGGCGGCGTCGCTCATCAGCTTGGCGCTACCCTTCTGCCCAGAAACCGGAACTGGGCCAGCGTGATCGCGAAGATGACCGCGAACAGGATCCAGCTCATCGCGGAGGCGTACCCCATGCGCAGGAACTGCCAGGCGTTCTGGTAGATGTGGTAGACGATCACGTCGGTGGCGTGGAGCGGGCCGCCCTCGGTCATCACGTAGACGAAGGTGAACACCTGAAAGGAGCCGATGATCGAGGTGACCAGGACAAAGAACGTCGTGGGCCGAAGCAGCGGCAACGTGATGCGCCAGAACCGGCGCCAGGGTCCGGCCCCGTCGATCATCGCCGCCTCGTAAAGCTCGTTCGGTATGGCCTGCAGTCCGGCCAGGAAGATGATCATCTGGAAGCCGATGTGTATCCATACCGCCAGAACGATCAGCGCCAGGAGTGCTGTGGCGGGACTGTTCAGCCACGGGAACGGGCCCAACCCCACCAGGCCCAGCAGCCAGTTGAAGAGCCCGAAGTCGGGATCGTACATCCACTGCCAGACGATCGATATGGCCACGAAGCTCGTGATGTAGGGCAGGAAGAAGATCGCCCGCAGGAGCGCGACTCCGCGGATCCGCCGGTTGAGCAGGATGGCGACGGCAAGCGCGCAGACCATCGTGGCCGGCACGTAGAGCGAATAGACGGCGGTGTTCTTCGCCGCGTTCCAGAACAGTCCGTCGCCCGCCAGCGTGAGGTAGTGCTCGAATCCGACGAACGGCTTCGCCGGCTCGACCAGGTTCCAGCGGTGGAAGCTGAGGTAGAAGGCGAAGAGCAGCGGGGCCGCCGAGAAGACGAGGAGCAGGACGAGCGAAGGCGACAGAAAGGTCCAGGCGGTGCGCGCCTCGCGGAGCTCGATGGCGTTGCCGGCGGCCCGGGCGTGGCTGGCGTAGACGAGGATCGCCGCGGCGAGTGCGCCGTAGAGGCCCGCCAGCCAGAAGAGCGCGGTCTTCCGGGCGTCCTCCAGCGGGGGAGTGAGGAGCAGAAGCGGCGGTCCCTCCTCGCTCACCACCCTGTAGGCCAGCCTCTGCCCCGACACTCGCACCCGCCCCATCGGGTCACCCCTGACCCGATCGGTCGCGGCGCCGAGCTCGGGATCGCTGGCCACAACGCCCTGAGCCCGAACCACGGCCACGTCGGCCCCTGCCAGCTCGGCGCTCCGCTCGACCGGGAGCTGGCCTGGCCGCGGCACCAGCGATAGGACCCGTGCGCCGAGGTCGAGGGCCGCATCGGTGGTCCGAGCGGAGAGCCGGGCGTCGGCGCCGGCGGCCCAGGCGGCGGCCAGCGCCGGTGGGATGAGGGCGATGACGAAAGCGCGACGCAGCGGCGTGGCGAGGATCCCGGGGTGACGCCGGAGCGTCACCCAGCCCAACGCGACGACGGTGAACGCTGCCGCCAGCCAGATGGCGCTGACCGGCAGCAGGGGCAGCGGCGGCAGCGCCGGGGCAGAGGCGGTCGCGGCCACGACCACGGCCCCGATGGCGTCCCAGTCGTCGAAGTCCTTGAGGGGGGCGGCGGCCCTACGGTCGGCGTCGAGGCTGAGAGCGCGATCGAGGCTCGCCAGCGAGTCGACGAACGTGCCGGGCAGCCTGGCGCCGAAGTCCTCATCGCCGGCCAGAGCCCGACGACGGCCGTGGTAGAGGGCCAGGGTGTAGCCGGTCGCGGTCTCGAACCGTGTGAGGGTCGACGGGTCGACCCGGCGCTGAACGACGGCGATGCCGCCGTCGCGGGGAAGATAGGCCAGCCAGGCTGGCGCGCCGTCGAAGGTTACGAAGTCGACGACCGCCTGGCTGCGGCGCGCGGCGGCGAGCATCGCTTCAGTCTGCGGTGTGCCGGGCTCCAGCGACAGAAGCGGAGCGTCGCCGGGAAACCGCTCGATCGTCCGGCCGGCACGGTCATAGACGGCGTAGCGCGCGATGTCGAGGGGGGCGATTTGCGAGCCCAGCGACCCGGTCGCCGCGCGCAGCTCGGCCAGACGCTGGCTCCGCTCCCAGCGCACGTACTCGAGGGCCCGGCGTGCGGCGCTCTGGTCGAGCTCGGGTTCGAGGGCGGCGCGGCTCTGTATTACGATGCCCGTACTCAGGACGGCGAAGGCGAGGGCCGGTGCGGCGACGAGCAGGACAAATGCGGGACGGAGCCGATTCAAGGGAGGAACCTCAGCGGGTGCCTCGAGCCGCCAGGATGCGGTCGATGCGTTCGGCGATGTCGGTGGTCACCCGGTGAATCGGCTCGTCCTCGAAGATCACCCGATCGAAGATGTCGGGCAGCTGCACCTCGACGTGGGCCCATTCCTCCACCGTCGAGCCCCACGACATGCGACCGTGCCGGGTGGCCTGAAGGAACGCCTGCTCGAGGCCGTACGGATCGGCCGCCGCGATGCTGTCGTGTACCGCCCTGATCGACGGGATGGCCAACCCGTACTCGGCCCGCTCGCGCTGCGATTGGGCCGAAGAGAGATGGGCGGCCAGCTCGACGGCCAGCTTCTTGTGCCGCGTGTTGTGCGGTACGGCCCAGCCTGCGGCGTAGATCACGGTCACGGGATCGCGCCCGTCGTAACGGGGCAGAGGCAATACGGCCACCCGGACGCGGCCCTCCTCGATGTAGCGCCGAATCCTCGGCAGCCACCAGTGACCGCTCCAGATCATCCCGATCCGACCTGTAAGGAAGAAGTTGCGCTCCAGCCCCGTCGACTGCCGACGGACATCGACGCTGGGGACCACGCGATGTTCGGTCACCAGGTCGGTCAGGAACCGGATCGCCGTCTCGGTCTCCGGGCTGTTGAGGTACCCGGTGGCCTGCCGGCCTTCCGGTCCCAGGACGTCGCCGCCCGCCGCCCACACCCACGGCTGCCAGAGATAAAAGTTGCGGCGCACCAGGGTACCCCAGCTCTCGTTGCGGCCGTCGCCGTCGGTGTCGCGGGTCAATCGGACGGCGATCCGCTCGAAGTCCTGCCATGTCCAGTCCCAATCGGGTAGCGGAACGCTGGCCCGCTCGAACAGGCCGACGTTGAGGTAGACGACGATCGGGTTGAAGTCCTTCGGAAATGCGTAGAGGCCTGCGGGTCGGCGAAAGATGTCGAGCACCTCGGAGTAGTAGGCCGACGTATCGACACCCACTCGATCCAGGTAGGCCGCGACGTTGACCAGCAGATCGCGGGCGATGAAAGGGGCGGCGCCGAACGAGCCGTTGTCGAGGAGGGCCACATCGGGTGGTGTGCCGGCGACGATCGAGGTCAGCAGACGTTCGCGGTAGTTGGCGGAGATCGACTCGAACTCGATCTCGATCCCCGGCCGCGCCTCGCTGAATCGATCGAGTATGCGCTGCTCGATCGCCCGCTCGTCCGGACCCGCCCACGCCATGACCCGCAGAACCGTACGCTCGTCAGTGCCCTCCGCGCAGGCACTGGCGACCAGCGTGAACGTGACCAGGGTCCGCCACGCCGTCATGGCCCGATGCGCTCGCCTGTGTCTTCTCGGAACAGATGCGCCCGGGCCGCCGGGATATCGACGCAGACCCGCTCGTCCACGGCCACGCTGCGATCGGCCGTTACTCGGGCGACGACCCGGGCGCGATCGGGCGTCTCCAGGTGCACGTATTTTTCGCTGCCGATCGGTTCCACGACCCGGACCAGCGCGCTGAACGCCCCGTGGTCACCCAGCGCGAGATCTTCCGGCCGGACGCCCAGCGTGGCTTCGGCCGTCGCCGGTCGACCCGCGGCGTTCAACGCGAGCTGGAACGACTCGCCCTTGAACAGCCAGCGACCGTCCGCTTCCTCGAGGGTCCCAGAAAAGAAGTTCATCGCCGGCGAGCCGATGAAGCTGGCGACGAATCGGTTGGCGGGCCGTCGATACACCTCCAGCGGCTCGGCGCACTGCTGCAGCCGCCCCTCGTTCATGATCGCTATCCGCTCGCCCATCGTCATCGCTTCCACCTGATCGTGGGTGACGTAAAGGATCGTGGCCTGGAGTCGGCGATGCAGCTGCGACAGCTCGGCCCGCATGCCGACACGGAGACCGGCGTCCAGGTTGGATAGCGGCTCGTCGAACAGGAAGACCTCGGGCTGGCGGACGATCGAGCGGCCGAGCGCCGTGCGCTGTCGCTGGCCGCCGGACAGCTGGCCGGGCTTGCGGCCCAAAAGGTTCGTGATGCCGAGGATGTCAGCGGCCTCGCGCACCCGGGCGTCGATGTCGCGCTTGCGGAAGCGACGAACCTGAAGGCCGAACGCCATGTTCTCGTACACGCTCATGTGCGGGTAGAGCGCGTAGTTCTGGAACACCATGGCGATGTCGCGGTCCCGGGGCGGTACCTCGGTGACGTCGCGATCACCGATCCGGATCGAGCCCCGGGTCGGCCGCTCCAGCCCGGCGACCAGGCGGAGCGCGGTGGTCTTGCCGGAGCCCGACGGCCCGACCAGCACCACGAACTCGCCGTCGCCGATCTCGAGGTCGAGGTCGGCGACGGCGACGGTATCCTCGAATTGCTTGGTCAGCTCACGCAGCGTGACGTGCGCCATCTGTCATGTCACTATTGTCGTCGGTCCGCGTAGTATCGGTAGACGACGCGGGCGTTCATCTTGAACCACTCGTCGTAACCGCCCCAATCCTCGTAGGCGGGAAGCTCGATCGCCTCCACCGCCTCGTCTTCCGACAATCCGGCTCGGATCAGCGACTCGACCACGCGGCGCAGGTCCGTCCAGTAGGCGATCTGCTCGTAGACGTCGGACTTGCCGCCTGGCTCGCCGTGTCCGAAGACCGCCGTGTGGTAGTCGATTTGCTGGAGCCGTTCGAGCGAGAGCCAGAGGTCAGGTAGGTAGAATCCAGGCAGGTCGCGGTAAGCCACCCGATCGTTGGCGACGAAATCGACGGCGAAGATGAGGCCCTGATCCGGGAGATGCGCGACGATCGAATTGTCGCTGTGATTGCGTCCCAGGTAGAGGAACCGAACCACCTTGCCTCCCATGTGCAGCGTCATGCGGTCGGTGAAGGTGCGGGTGGGCAATAGAATGTCCGGGCTCGGCTCGGCCGCGAGTCGCTCGTAGCATATCTCGTGGGCGACGATCGGCACGCCGGACGCGAGCTCTGCCGCGCCGGTGATGTGGTCGGCGTGGTGGTGACTGTAGACGATGAGTCGGACCGGCTGTGATGTGATCCTGGCGATCTCCTCTTTGTACAGACGGGCCGCCTCGACCGATATCGGATCGAAGGCGATCACGCCCTCACCGGTGACGATGAACATCGAATTGTGTGATCGGTACCGAAACATGTACACGCCGTCGTCGATGCGGATCGTCTCGTGTTCTGCCTGCTGGGCGCCAGCCGGCCGAGCCGCGGGGATCGAGCCGAACGAGACGGCGAGTAAGAGCACGAAAAGCAGGTACGGCCGGGCCATCGGACACCCCCGGAGACGGTTTGATCGCGGTCGTTAGCGAACGTTTCAAGAATACAGTACAACGACGAGACTCGACAGTCGGTTGGTCTTGGGAATATTGAAGTCGGATATCGGGATTCCAACTTGGGGAAGTTCCAGTTCTCTCCGAATTGTCGAAGCTGACTCGGGGATTCGGGGATTCGGTAATTCGGGGAGGTAGGAAAGCATCAGCGAGCCGCACCGCTATGGCATCACTTCGTAGTTGCCCGAATCCCCGAACCCCCGAATCCCCGAATCCACTTCAGCAATTCGGGGAGAACTCGGTCTTCCCCAAATCAGAATCCCGACCTCAGAATCCCCAGCTGTGAACTCCGAGTTGCGATTCCCCGAACTGAAATCCCCGAACTCGGGATTGCAGATTCCCCTCACACGGCGAAGGCGGCCAGGAGCGTGTACACGACCGCCCCCAGTCCCGCTGCGGTGAGGGCCAGTGGTATCTGGGTATAGACGTGATCCATCAGGTCGGCGCCGGTGGCCAGCGATGAGAGGATGGTGGTGTCGGAGATCGGAGAGCACTGATCGCCGAACACGCTGCCGCCGGTCACGGCCCCGAAGCAGAGGAGCAGGAAGAAAGGGTCCTGGCTGACCGAGTAGGCGAGGGGCATGGCGACGGGGAAGACGACGGCGTAGGTGCCCCAGGAGGTGCCGGTGGAGAAGGCGATGAGCATGCAAAGCAGCAGGAAGGCGGCTGGGACGATCACCGGCGTCAGGAAGCCTGAGCTGACCTCCACGATATAGGCGGCCGTTCCGACGGCGTCGGCGACGCTCTTCAGGGTGACGGCGAGAGCGAGGACGATGGCGCCGATGGTGACGCCTTTGCAGCCATCGACGAAGGCGCCGATCGTCGCCTCGAGCGACATTCCCTTCCAGAGCGCGATGGCCATGCCGGCCAGCACAGCCAGGACAAAGGCCTCGGCGATGAGCAGGGTCGGCTGATCGGAGCGCAGGACGAAGAAGGTGTACAGGTACGGGATGATCGCAACGCCGAGCAGCGTGCCCATCGGCCCGAAGAAATCGATCAGTCCGGCGTTGTAATCGGGCGCGACGCGGACCTCGGTCAGCTCCTTCGAGGTGAGTGGGCTGGCGTCCTCTCGATCCAGCTCGCCGGTGGCGCGGGCGCGGCGAATCGCGTTCGACATCTTGCGACCGACGACCAGCGGCACGTGACCCCACAGCCGGCCCGGCATGAACGGGAGCAGTTCGAGGGAGAAGAGCAGGGTGAAGATGATGGCGAACCAGGCGTAGAAGTTGAACGGGAGCGCCTTGAAGAAGTACCCGATCGCCTCCGACGTGGTGCCCAGGAACGGAACGGTGCCGACCACCAGGCCGCCCACGTAGATGGGCCAGACGTTGAACGGTATCAGAGTGGCGGCGGGCGAGGCGGTGGAGTCGACGATATACGACGTCTCCTCGTGGGAGATGCGGTGACGGTCGCAGATGGGACGCACCGTGGTGCCGGTGAGCACGGTGCTGATCGTTCCGCCCTGGTGGAAGATGATGCCCATCAGCCAGGCGAAGAACTTCGCGGACCGGGGGCCGACCACGATGAGACGGCCGGCCCAGAGAGCGAAGGTCTGGGCGCCGCCGGTTCGCGTCCATAGGCCGATCAGGCCGCCCAGCGACCAGAGGTACACCAGCAGGATGAGCGCGTAGCTCTCGCTGCCGATCGACGGGATCAGGAAACCGGTCACGATGTTCAGGTCGCCGCTGATCACGCCGCCCAGGGCGATGCCGATGAACAGAGAGCTGATCACCTCGCGGGTCAGGAACGCGAGGATGATCGCCACGGCCGGCGGCATGACCGACCAGAAGCCGTAATGCCCGTTCTGCTTCTGGATGAACTGGAGGATGAATTGGAGGACGTCGCTGCCCTGCTCAGGATAGAGTGGGAGCAGAGCGAGAGCGGCGACGATGAACCCCGCCAGAATCAGTATCGTGATCCTGCTCCGTGATAGCTTCAAGGCGATTATCGCTCCTGTCCTATCCAGATGCGCACCGGAGCGAATCCGGCCACGCGAAGACGGTATTGGGCGGGTCCCGTGGGGATGTCGAACGCCAGCTTGATCGCGGCGGCGTCCGCGCCGCGTGCGGGTTGGAGCGGGACGACCACGGCGCTGTCGCTCGAAAGTGTCACGCGCCCGAAGACTTCGGTCACGATGCCGGCCGCCGAGAGCTGCTCGCCATCGGGTTCCAGCAACGCGATCGCGCTCAGCGGATCGATCCGCAGAGGGCGGGCGGGTCGACCCTGGGAATCCGGGTCGACTCGGAAGTCGATGGCGACTTCAAGGTAGCGTCCTCGGGTCGGCGCGACTCCCGTATAGCTGGTCCGGGTTTCCAGCGCGGTGACTTGCAGCTGCCAGCCGGCCGGCCCCGGCGCCCATTCCTCGGGTCGATAGAAGCGGAAGGCATCGGCCCCGTCCAGTCGGACGTATCGGTCGACCCAGCGCAGCCGCGCGAAGAACGCGTCCACGCCAAGATGCGCACCGGCGGTCGATCCGGCTTCCAGATCGATGTAACCTGTGGGGCGCCCCATGTCGGCGAGCGATCGATGCATCTGGCGCGCGCGCTCGAGCAGCGTCCCCGCCGCGGCGGGCGCCTCGATGAAGAGGAGCGGTGTGGAAACGCGCTGCGCCGAACGCGGCGGCGAGCTCACATAGCTCTGGCCCTCGAGGGCGGCGGCCGCCTGTACCGCGGGAGGAACGCCGGCGGCGGCGTTGTGGACGTAACCGCCGGTTTCCGCCAGGCCGAAGCTGGCTACCGCTGCCCGAAAGCGGGCCGTCCGTGTCACCGCTCGCATCGTTGCGTAACCGCCGTAGCCGTCACCGAGCACGGCGAGCCGCGTCGAATCGGCGATCCCGAGCTCGACCAGGTAATCGATCCCGGCCAGGAGATCGACCAGCTCGCCGCCGGCCAGATCGGCTCGCGGCATGGTGAGGAAGCCTTCGCCGTAGCCGAGACTGCCCCGGGCGTTCGGCATCAGCACCGCGTACCCCTGGGTCGCGAACAGCTGCGAGCCATTGGGTTCCGCAACAACGTTACGGAATCGGGCGCCAGGGCCGCCGCTGGGGATGGCGACCAACGGATAACGCCGACCCTCCACGAAGTCGGCGGGAAAGACGAGCAGGCCCTCGATGGCTAGGCCATCGGTGGAGGTCCACTCGATGACCGCCTGGCGGGCGAGCGTCCATTCGTCGGCGGCCGAATTGATCTGCGAGAGCCGCTCGGCGTCCGACCCCCGGAGGCGCCACAGCTCCGGTACCGCGTCCGCCGACTCGCGCCCCGCGTAGATCGTCGAGCCCACCGCGTCGGTGTCGAACGGGCCGTAGTTGAACGGGCCGCCCCGAAGCAACTCGACGGCGCCGCTGCTCCGCCAGACGAAGAGGTGCGTATAGGTTCCGACCGCTGCCCTGAACAAGAGATCGCCGGCCGTCGGCCAGCGATGCTCGAGCACGGAGCGATCGAAAGCCTCGGTCAGATTACGAAGCGCACCGCTGGCGGTGGCCACGATGAAGATCTCGGTCTGCGAATCGATGAGCCGCGGCTCCTGGAGCGCGCGAAAAACGACCGACTCACCATCAGGCGACCAGACCGGGGCCACCTCGGGGCCGGCACGGCTCGTCAGGCGACGTGGATTCAGCGACGGGAGATCGAGCAGCCATAGGTCATAGTCGAGGGCATCGCTCGTTGCGCCGCTCCCGTTGCTGCTGTAAACGATCGCGCGTCCGTTCGGGCTGACGGCGATCTCGCGGATCCCCGGGTCGCCCACCCATACGCGTTCCGCCGAGTCGGCGGCCAGCGCTTCGTTGTGCCACAAAGCGGCACCCTCGGCGCCGGGTTCTCTGATCAGCAGGTACATCGAGGCCTCGGGCCCCCAGTCGTAGTCGATCACGGCACCCGTATCGGGGGAAAGCCGGATCGGCTCGCCGCCGAACGGCGGAACCGCCCACACGGCGGCCAGCGAGTCGCCGGACGCGCCGGGCGGCGGAGCCAGGAAGGCCAGCCACTCGCCGTCCGGTGACCAGCGGATCGAGCGTACCCCTCCGAACCGTGGCGCCGGTGCTCTCGTCTGACCCGACTCATGCAAATAGAGAACCCGGGTCACTCCGCCGTCCGGCTCCGGTTCACGGGTCAGGAAGGCGACGGAACGGCCGTCGGGCGACAGCTCGACGGCTTCGATGTGTCGGACGGTGAAGAACTGCTCCACGCTGACAGGCCGTCCATCGGGCCAGGTCGTCGTGAGAAACAGCGCGATGGCGAGCAGGGGAAAGATCATCCGGGTCCGGGGCTCGGTTTACGGTGGCCTGGCGACGGCGGCATATTGCAGGCCGCCCTGGTGGTGCACAACCCCGGCTTACGGCTCGGCTTCGACCGCCGGGGGGCGGTTCTGGGATTCCTGTGCGCCCTTGACCAGGTCGCCAGCCAGGAGCAGCCAACCGAACGCGGCCAGGGCCCAGAGCGTAAAGGCGGCGACGCCGCCCATTATGGCGTTGCGCCAGGTGAAGATGCGCTGGACGCCGCTTCGTCTGAGCCGCGCTTCGATCTCGAGATCGCCTTCCTCCTCGTCTTCACCCTTGAGGACGACGGTCGGCTCGGATCGCCCGAGCGCCGGTATCCCGTTCTGCACGATGGCGGTCGTCATGACGATCGGAAGGCCGATGATGATCAGGACCAGGGCGCCGATGGAGAACGTTTCCGGCAGGTCCCTGCGGTTGGCGATGGCCACGCTGACCTCATAGACCACCGTTGACAGGATGATATAGAAGACGAAGATCTGCCATAGCGATCGTTCATGAATCTCGCGCAAAACCTGTCTCAGGTTTGCCACCTAACACTCTCGTTTCGTTGCCCGGCACGACTGGGAGTAGCCCACAGCCCATGGGGATGTCCATTAAGGTGCCACGACGGGGCGTTCCGATCAACGCGTCGAGGCTTCGCCAGCGAAAGCTCTCGATTCTTGCTCCAGCCCGTCGGGGCAGGTAAGATCGAGGCGGCGTCCGTTACACTATCGTTACGAGTCCGTCATCATGTCGCCCTACCTTTACGATAGCTTGCGCCAGCCATGAAAGACTTGAGCCGGACCGGATATCGGTCGATTCTCATGCCGACGAAGGCCACCCTGCTCTTCGGCGCGATTCTCCACGCCCTCGTCGGCTGCGCCGGCGGCGATGCCGGCGGCGGTGTGGAGGGGAGCATTCACATCGATGGCTCCAGCACGGTGTATCCGGTCACCGAGGCGGTGGTCGAACAGTTCCAGGCCGAGCACCGGCGCATCCGGGTCGCGGTGGGCGTGTCGGGGACGGGTGGCGGATTCAAGAAATTCTGTGCCGCCGAAGCCGAGCTGGCCGATGCGTCACGGCGAATCAAACCGGCGGAGCAGGCGCGCTGCCGGACGAACGGGGTGGAGCCGCTGGAGTTCCCGGTCGCCCTGGACGGACTTTCGGTGGTGGTCAATCCGGCCAACGATTTCGTCGACTGCCTGACCGTGGAGGACCTGAAGCGGATTTGGGAACCCGGGAGCGATATCGAGAGTTGGAGTCAGGTGCGGCCGGAATGGCCGGACCTCGAGATGTCGCTTTATGGGCCGGGGATCGATTCGGGCTCGTTCGACTATTTCACCGAAACGATCGTCGGTGAAGAAGACGCGAGCCGCGCTGATTACGCCGCCAGCGAAGACGACAACGTGCTGGTATTCGGCGTCACCGGCGACCCCGGCGCGCTGGGCTACTTCGGCCACGCGTACTACGTGGAGAGCCCGGACCTGCTGAAGCTCGTCGCCGTCGACGCGGGCGCCGGGTGTATCCTCCCCAATCGGGAGACGGTCGCTTCCGGCTCCTACCCGTTGACGCGACCGCTCTTCCTTTACGTTGACGAGAGCGAATTGATCCGCGAGGAAGTGGTGCGGTTCTTACGCTATTACCTGGCCGAGGCGGGCGCGATGGCGGCGGAAGTGGGTTACGTGCCGATGCCGGCGGGGGATTACGTGAGGGCGCTGCAGGACATCGAGCGAGTCACGCCGTGACGACGACATCCGAGCTGGGCAACGTCGCGGGCCGGCACTCACTGGCGTTGTCGAAGGGTCGGGCCTGGCGCGAGCGCGGCATCCGTGGATTGCTGCTCGCCTGCGGGCTCGTCTCGATACTGACCACGGCGGGCATCGTCATCGTGCTGGTGTGGGAATCGATCGGCTTCTTCGCCGAGGTCTCGCCCTGGGAGTTTCTGACCGGCACCCGCTGGACCCCGCTCTTCAGGCCTCAACATTTCGGTGTGCTACCCCTGGTCGCAGGCTCGTTCCTGGTGGCCGTGGGTGCGTCACTGATCGCGCTGCCGGTCGGGCTGTCGGCCGCGATCTACCTGGCGGAGTACGCGCCCGATCGGGCGCGCAGCATTTTGAAGCCGGTGCTGGAGGTGCTGGCTGGGGTGCCGACGGTGGTCTACGGCTACTTCGCGCTGACGTTCATCACGCCGGTCATCCGGACGATCCTACCGAGTACCGGGGTGTTCAACGCGGCCAGCGCGGCGATCGTGGTGGGGATCATGATCATCCCGATGGTGGCCTCGCTGTCGGAGGACGCGCTGCGCTCGGTGCCGAGGTCGCTGCGCGAAGCATCGCTCGGATTGGGAGCGACGAAGTACGAAACGGTTACCCGGGTCGTGGTTCCGGCGTCCCTGTCGGGCATCATCGCCTCGTTCATCCTGGCGATCTCCCGCGCGATCGGCGAGACGATGGCGGTGACGCTGGCGGCGGGCGCCACACCCAAGCTGACGCTCAACCCGCTGGAGAGCATTCAGACGATGACGGCGTACATCGTCCAGGTGAGCCTGGGCGACACGCCGTTCGGCAGCATCGAGTACAGGACGATCTTCGCCGTGGGTCTGCTGCTGTTCGTCATCACGCTGTCGCTCAACATACTGAGCCGCGCCGTGCTGAAGCGCTTCCGGGAGGTGTACGAGTGAGCGGGTCGGAACGGGGCTCGACCGACACCTTCGTCCCGGAGCTGGGCAAGCGGCGCGCCTTCGGCCGCGTGTTCCTCTGGCTCTGCTTCGCGGCGACGACGCTGGGCGTGGTGCTGCTGGCGATCTTGCTGTTCGACATCTTGCGGCAGGGCGCCGGTCGTCTGTCCCTCGATTTCCTGAACAGCTACCCGTCCCGCTTCCCCGCCCGGGCCGGGATCAAGTCGGCGCTTTACGGGACGCTCTGGGTGGTGGGCTTCACCGCGCTGTTCTCGTTCCCGCTGGGGGTGGGCGCCGCGATCTACCTGGAGGAGTACGCGCCACGCTCGTGGCTGACCCGAGTGATCGAGACGAACATCGCGAACCTGGCGGGCGTGCCGTCGATCGTGTACGGCGTGCTGGGATTGGCGGTCTTCGTCAGGGGCCTGGCCCTGGGACGCAGCGTGGTGGCGGGCGCGGCGACGCTGGCGCTGCTGATCCTACCGGTGGTGATCATCTCGTCGCAGGAAGCGATCCGGGCCGTGCCGCCGTCGATCCGCGAGGCCGGTTACGGGATCGGGGCGACGAAATGGCAGACGCTGCAGCGGCTGGTGCTGCCGATGGCGTTTCCGGGGATCCTCACCGGGATGATCCTGTCGCTGTCCCGGGCGATCGGCGAAACGGCGCCGCTGATCATGATCGGTGCGCTGACCTTCATCGCGTTCACGCCGGAATCGCCGCTGGACGAGTTCACGGTGCTGCCGATCCAGATCTTCAACTGGGCGAGCCGTCCGCAGGAAGGGTTCCACGAGCTGGCGGCGGCGGCGATCATCGTTCTGCTGGTCGTCTTGCTATCGATGAACGCGTTGGCGATCATCCTGCGGAACAAGCTGAAGAAACAGGTATGAGTCAGCGAGAGAGCGTGGCCGAGGTCGAGATGGGGAAATCCGCAGCAAACGAGGCGAAACCCGAGCGGACCGCGATGCAGCGATTGGGTCTCGGTGAGTCGGGCGCCTCGCTCAGCGAGGCGGAGCTGCAGGGCGACCCTCGGAACATCATGGTTCACGATGGCCCGGTGCTGGAGACACGCAAGCTCGACATCTCTTATGGCGAAACGAAGGTCATCCACGGCATCTCGCTGACGATCCCACGCCACCATATAACGGCGCTGATCGGCCCGTCGGGGAGCGGCAAGAGCACGCTGCTCCGTGTCTTCAACCGCATGAACGATGTCATCCCGTCGGCGTGGTGCGAGGGAGAGGTCCTGTTCAACGGCGAGGACCTGTACGCGCCGGAGGTCGACCCGGTGGAGGTGCGCCGCCGCATTGGCATGGTCTTTCAGAAGCCGAACCCGTTCCCCAAGTCGGTGTTCGAGAACGTCGCTTTCGGCCTGCGCATCAACCGCTATCAGGGCGACATCGCCGAGCGGGTGGAAGCGGCGATCCGCGGTGCGGCGCTGTGGGACGAGGTGAAGGACCGGCTGAAGGACAGCGCGCTGGGGCTGTCGGGCGGCCAGCAGCAGCGGCTGTGCATCGCGCGCGCGCTGGCGGTGGAGCCGGAGGTGATCCTGATGGACGAGCCGGCGAGCGCCCTGGATCCGATCGCGACCGGTCGAATCGAAGAGCTGATGCAGGAGCTGAAGGAGGACTACACGATCGTCATCGTGACCCACAACATGCAGCAGGCGGCGCGGGTCGCGGACTACACCGCGTTCATGAACCTGGGTCGCCTGATCGAATATGCTGATACGCAGAAGATCTTCACGGGGCCGAGCGACGATCGCACCGAGGCGTACATCACCGGCCGCTTCGGATAAAGGGGCCGACGAGCGATGACCCGAGCGCACTTCGAGAGCAGACTCGACGACCTGACGGGACGTCTGGTGGCCATGTCGCGCATGATCGAGGGATTGATGGAGACGGCCCTCGAGGCGTTGAGCGAGCGAGACGCCAACAAGGCCGAAGCCGTCATCATGGGGGACCGCGAGATCGACGCGACCGAAGTCGAGATCGAGGAGGAGTGCGTCGAGCTGATGGCGTTGCAGCAGCCGATGGCAGGTGACTTGAGACGGCTGGTCGCGGTGCTGAAGATCAACAACGACCTGGAGCGGATCGGCGATCACGCGGTGAACATCGCGGAGACGGCGGAGCGACTCATCGAGCGGGATTCCGACTGGGCACTTCCCATCGAGCTCTCGGAAGCGGCGGTCATAGCACAGGGGATGCTGCGCGACGTGCTCGACGCGTTCGTCCAGCACGACGTCGCCAAGGCTCGGGATGTGACGGCGCGTGACGACCGGGTCGATCAGCTACACGAGTCGCACCTGCGGTCGGCGATCACGATGATGATGGAGTCGCCGACGAAGATCGGCACCGCGCTGTCGTTCATCCTCGTCGGCCGCAATATCGAGCGGATCGCCGACCTGGCGACGAACATCGGTGAAGACGTCGTTTACCTGGTGGAAGGCAAGATGATCCGGCACCCGGATGTGGAGAGGGAATCCTGAGATCGGAATTCGGAATTCCGGGAGTTGGGAATTGGGATTTGGAATTTGAGGTCGGGATTCTGATTTCGAGAATCTTCAGTCTCTCCGAATTGTCGAAGACGATTTGGGGATTCCCACTAGAAGACGAGGCCCGTCGCCGTGACTTCCGTCCCCAGCTTCGCCTGAAGCTCGCGTCCATAGTCCAGTCCCAGATCGATGGTCCGGGGCGCGTGCCAGTCCAGCGGGTTCCCCGCCGTCTCGACGGTGAGCGTTCCGATCCGGAGCCGTCGCTGGAAAGGCGTCTGCCGGAAGTGGAGCGCCTGGATCTTGCGAACCGGGACGATGTAGCTGCGGCGCGTCCACAGTCCCTCGCGGGTCAGCACGAAGGAGCCCGAGCGCGCGTGACCCAGGTGACGGTAATGAGCGTGCGCCAACAGCCAAGCGGGCGCCAGCGCCAGCAGCAGGAGCAGGGCGTGCAGGCTGATGATCGAGAGGACGGCGACGACCAGAACGATGACGGCGGCGCGCCGGAGGAACATGCGGCGACGCGCCCGTGGATGAGATGGCCGCCAGTCGATCGATGACGGGTCGAGATCGGGAAAGACCTCCTGGACATAGGCGGCCATCTCGCGGCGCTTGGCGATCGGTGCCAGGACCTCCATCCGCTCGTCGGCCTTCAGCTCCGGGCCGTAGCCCGCCGTCTGCACCTTCACGGTGGCGAGGCCCAGCCAGCGTCGCAGGATGGGCTCCTCGATCTGGACGTTCTGGACCCGGCTGCGGCGGAGCCCCTTCTCACGACGCGTGAACAGGCCGTAGCTCACCTGGAGCTCGCCGCCGATCCGGCGCAGCGTGAACCCGAAGTAGCGGACCACGCTCATCAGGATCGATAGCCCCCAGCCGGCGACGCCGAAGAAGATCGTCAGCGCCGCGAGGCCGACGAGGAACGCGCTCAGGTCGCGCCCCGCCGCCTCGACCAGCGCGTTCGCGGCGGTCTCCGGCGCCAGCAGCTCGGGCGGCATGACGCGCCTGAGCAGCCAGTCGGTCGGCACGACACCGAACACGTAATCGAGCCCCAGCAGCGCCCCGACCAGCACGCCGGCCCGGTTCGACGTGGCACCGGCGATGACCAGGTCGAGCAACCCGACCTGGCGCTCCGATGTGTCGAGCCGCGACCGGGCTTCGGCTTCGCTCTCCCCGGCGACGGGCGCCGCCGCGAAGTCGCTGAAACGCCCGACCAGCGCGTTCCGCAGTCGGACGCCCTCCTCGTGCCCGACCACGTGAAGCGACGCTTCGCTGCCGCCGCCGCCGGCGGTCTCGATCCGGGCCGTCGCCACGCCGAACAGCTGCTGCAGGAGGCCGGAGCGCAGGTCGACGTTCTGGATGCGTGATTTCGGGATCACCCGCCGCTGCCGCATCAGAACGCCGTGCTTGACCACCAGCCCCTCCTCGTCCACCCGATAGCTGAAGCGCAGGTAGGAGAGCACGGCCCAGCCCGCGATCAGGACGCCGAACCCGATGATGAAGGCGAGGGAAAGGCCGACGCTGAGCGAGGCGGCCAGCACGCCGATCGCGTAGCCGTAGAGCAGCTGCAGCGATCGGAAGAGCGGTGTGACGGGGTGCAGCCGCCGCCAGCCCGTCGGGTCAGGTCCGCTCATCGATCTCCTCGAGGCGCGCCAACTCATCGCGCAGCCGAACCGCGTCGTCGGCGGCGAGGCCGGGGATCTCGACGTCGGCACCGCGCGTGCCCGCGGTGAAGATCACCAGCGAGGCGAGCCCCAGCCAGCGCTGTAGCGGCGATGTCCGGGTGTCGACGTGCTGGATGCGTACGCGGGGGATCAAGGAGCGCGAACGCCAGATCACGCCCTTCTCGATCAGCACGCGGTCGGTCCGAACCTGCCAGCGCCAGAAGCGGTAGCGCAACGTGGGCCAGGTCAGCGCGAGGGCGAAGGCGAGGACGGCGGCGGCCGCGGTGGGCGCGCCGGGAAAGACGATGACGCGCCAGTTAGGTACGATGACGAACAGCTCGGTCAGGCCAACCACGACCGTCCACACGGCCGCGCTCAACAGGCCGCTGACCCGCCAGGCGATGACGACGTTGGGGTGAAGCGCGTTGGTCGAATCGGTCTCGGTCACGGCGCACGATCGATCGGAGTCAGCGGTCGGCTCCAGCGGTGGACGGGACATTCTCCTCCAGCCAGGCTCGGACGACGGCCGCCAGGTCGCGATGCTCCACGTCGACAAGATAGTTGAGCCGCCGCATCTCGTCATCGGAGATGCGACCTCCGAGCTCATCGAGCGCCGCTTCGATTTCGGGATTCCGACTCAGCAGCTCGGCCCCGATCACCGGCGCCGCCTCGTAGGGCGGAAAGTACGACCGGTCGTCCTCCAGCTGGACCAGGTCCAGTGCCGCGATCAGACCGTCGGTCGAGTTGCCGGCGATGAGGTCGACCTGCCCGTCGGCCAGCGCCCGATAGGTGAGGCCCAGGTCCATGGTGCGGGACGGCTCGGCGAACTCGAGGCCGTAGGCCTCGGCCAGGCCGGGAAACCCGTCCTCGCGCTCCATGAACTCGTAGCCGAAGCCCGCCCGCCAGTCCGGGGTGTAGGCGGCGACATCGCTGATCGTCTCCAGCCCCAGGCGGCGGGCGTCGTCGCCGCGGACCAGGATCGCGAAGGTATTATCGAAGCCCAACGGCTCGCCCCAGACGAGATCGAACCGTTCGCCGTAGACTCGACTGACCGTGTCGTAGACCGCTTCCGGGTCGTTGAGCGGCGGCTTCTCCAGGATCGCCGTCAGCGCGGTGCCGGTGTACTCGACGTAGATGTCGGCTTCGCCGGAGACCAGCGCCCGGTGGCAGACGAAAGTGCCGCCGAGGAAGAACCGCCGCTCCACTGCCAGCTCGGTGCGCCGCTCGAGCTGCTGCGCGACCAGCTCCGCCAGTATCGTCTGCTCGGTGAAGTTCTTCGATACGACAACGACCCGGTCGGTGCCACCGCAAGCGGCGAGGGCCGCCAGGGCCAGAACGAACGGCCAGCGGGCGTCGCTCATGCCGGTCTGGTCTGCGCCAGGCCGGCGCCGCCCGGCGCGTAACGGCGTTCGAGCCGGCCCAGCAGGAAGTCGACCGCCAGCGCCATGAGCGCCGCCGGCAGAGCCCCCGCCAGGATGAGCGTGTTGTTGACCGTGGCCACACCGCGGAAGATGAAGACGCCCAGTCCGCCCGCCCCGATGGCCGCGGCGATGGTGGCGATTCCCACGCCGATCACCGTGGCTACCCGCACGCCCGCCAGGATGACGCCGAACGCCAGCGGGATCTCGACCATGAAGAGCAGTTGCCGGTCGGTCATCCCCATGCCGCGGCCCGCCTCCCGCACCGCCGGGTCGACCCCCTGGATCCCGGCGTAGGTGTTGCGGATGATCGGCAGCAGCGCGTAAAGCACCAGCGCGACGATGGCGGTGCGCGCCCCGATTCCGCCGATGAACGGGATCGGGATCAGAAAGCCGAAGAGCGCCAGGCTGGGGATCGTCTGGAATATGTTGGCGAGCCCCAGGATCGGCGGGCTCAGCTGAGGCCGCCGGGTGAGGATCACGCCCAGCGGGATGCCGACCGCGAGGGCGACCCCGATCGACACGCCCACCAGCATCAGATGCTCGCCGAGCAGCGTAAAGAACTCCGCCTTGTTGCGTGACAGGAACTCGAGTAGCTGCATAGCCGGTATCCGGTTCGTGGTGCTTATCAGCGGACGGCGTCGGTGTCCTGGAGCGCGCGTACGAACGCCATCGCCTCCGGCTCGTCCGAGTCGAGGAACTCCTGCGGGCCGCCGATGAAAACGAGCTCGCCATCCTGGAAAAGAGCGATCCGCGTCGCGAGCAGCATCGCCTCGCGGATGTCGTGGGTGACGAACACGATGCTCTTGTTCAGGCGGTCCTGGAGCCGCGCCAGCTCACGCTGCAGCTCGAGTCGGGTCAGCGGGTCGAGGGCGCCGAACGGTTCATCCATCAGCAGGAGCGGCGGGTCGGCGGCCAGAGCTCGGGCCACGCCGACGCGCTGTCGCTGGCCGCCGGATAACTGAGCCGGATAGCGCTCGGCGAAGACGCTTGGGTCGAGACCCACCAGGTCGAGCAACTCGCGGACCCGCTCCCGCACCCGCTCCGCCTCCCACCCCTCGAGGGTCGGCACCAGGCCGACGTTGCGCTCGATGGTGAAGTGGGGGAAGAGCCCCACATCCTGGATCACGTACCCGATCCGGCGACGCAGTCGCGTCGGTTCCCAATCGGTCGTCGCCACTCCCTCCACCAGCACCGAACCGCTGGTAGGGAGAAGCAGTCGATTGATGAGCTTGAGCGTCGTCGTCTTGCCAGACCCGCTGCGGCCAAGCAGCACGACCAGCTCGCCGGGGCGGACGTCGAAGTCGAGATCGGAGACGATCTCCTTTTCGCCGTCCAGCCTCAGGCCGACGCCGCGCAGTTCGACTACGGGGTCTCCAATCGTCATCATCGGGGTGTGCCAAGCTAGCGCCTCGATGGGTCGCAGGCCAAGTCGGACCGCTTGCTCGACGTTCGCCGATGTTCGATACTGACCGATCAACCATGCAAGCGATACCAGCTGGAGCGACCGAAGCTAACGGAGGAGCGGATGAAGGTTGATGTGATCGTCATCGGGACCGGGCAGGCCGGTGTGCCGCTGGCCGCCCGACTCACCGAAGCCGGCAAGCGGGTGATCATCGTGGAGAAGGGACATCTCGGTGGCTCGTGCGTGAACGTGGGATGCACGCCCACCAAGACGATGGTGGCCAGCGCCCGGGCGGCGCATGTGGCGCGGAGCGCCGACCGACTGGGCGTGAAGGCCGCGGACGTCGGAGTCGACCTCGCCGCGGTGGTGGACCGAAAGAACGAGATCGTGGATCAGTGGCGGAGCGGTGTGGGCAAGCGACTGGAACGGGCCGGCGACGACCTGACGCTGATCGAGGGCGCGGCCCGGTTCGTCGGCGAGCGCGAGATCGAGGTGGCCGGCGACCGGCACAGCGCCGACATCGTGATCGTCAACGTCGGCGCTCGACCCAGCGCGCCGCCGATAAAGGGTCTGGATTCCGTCGACTGGCTCGACAACGAAACCATCATGGAAGTGCGGCAGCTTCCCGACCACCTGCTGATCATCGGCGGCGGCTATATCGCCTGCGAGTTCGGCCAGATGTTCCGGCGCTTCGGCTCGGACGTCACCATCATGCAGCGGTCCGACCATCTGGTCCCGCGCGAGGACGTAGAGGCTTCGGAGGCGATCGAAAACGTCTTCCGCGAGGAGGGGATCGAGCTGGTGCTGGGCAGCGAGGCCACAGAGGTCGAAGCAGCGAAGGGATCGATCACCGTGCACTGCACGGGCGGCGCGGAGGCCCGCGGATCGCACCTGCTGGTGGCGACCGGCCGCGTCCCCAACACCGACGACCTTGGGTGCGACGCCGCCGGGATCGAGCTGGACGAGCGCGGCAACATCGAGGTCGATGACTCGTTCCGAACCAGCGCCGCCGGCGTCTACGCGTTAGGCGACTGTACCGGCGGCCCCCAGTTCACCCACGCCTCCTGGGACGATCATCGGATCCTGTACGAGATCCTGATGGAGGGCCGGGAGGGGGGACGCGAAGGCCGCATTACCCCGAGCACCGTGTTCACCGACCCGCAGATCGCGCAGGTCGGGCTGACCGAGCGCGAGGCGAAGGAGCGAGGGATCGAATACGAGGCCGCCTCGATGCCGTTCGGCCACATCGCCCGGGCGATCGAGACCGACGAGCGGGCCGGCACCATGAAAGTTCTGATCGACCCGAAGAGCGAGCGCGTGCTGGGCGCCTCGATCGTCGGCTATGAAGCGGGCGAGCTGATCCATGTCTTTCTGATGCTGATGATGGCGGGTGCCCCGGCCCGGGCGCTCGTCGACGCGCAGACCGTTCATCCGACGCTGGCCGAAGGGCTGCAATCGATGGTGATGAAGCTGGACCGCTACAAGCTGGAGTAGGCGCGCTCTTCCCCGGCCGCATAAGGCCGGGGCGCGCAGCTGGTGTCCGGTCTGTCGACTGGAGAAAGAAGATGCGGCGTTAGGCGGCGCAAGGTGGGGAAGGACTCCTAGATCTTGCGCTCGATCCACTCCAGAATCTTGACGATGATCCGTAGAATCGGTCTCAGTAGCCTCAGCATGGTTCTACCCCCTGTCTTTCCATTCTTACGTGGCGGCGGCCCGTTCGGTTTCGAGGCGGCTGAGGACGCCTAACGCGAGGGCCGGGCCGCCGGCCAGGCTGGCAGCTGGCTCGAGGCTCCCAACAGCTCTTCGAAGAGTGCCCAATCGATCTCGTCCACCTCCATCGGTACGATGGCGATGACGTTCCGCTTGTAGTAGTAGAGATCACTACCCACCGGCTCCGAGAGCTCGAGCGGTGTGAACCGCAGACTCCAGCGCTCGCGTCCAGGCCCGACCCCGTCGGGGCTCCGTTCCATGTCGATCCGCCAATTACGCGGGCTGCGAGAAGCGATGGCGACACCCTCGATCTCGGGCGCGGCGACCCGGGGCACGCTCACGGTCAGATAGCGCCCTGGCTCGAGGCTGCGGACCAGGTCGCTGCCGGCGAGCTCGACCAGCCAGCTTGCCAGAGCCTCGAGCGTCTCGGGGTGGTCGGGACTCCAGCCGGAAACGGCGATGGCGGGTACACCGAAGAAGGCGGCGGCACGCGCGGCGCCGACGGTGCCCGAGAGGGCCCAATCGCCGGTCAGGTTCGGTCCGGTGTTGACGCCCGATATCACCAGGTCCGGCGGCTCATCGGCCAGCAGCCCGCGTATCGCCCAGGTGACCGCGTCGGCCGGATAGCCGTCGACGCCGTAGGCGATGATCCCGTCGCCGAGCTCGACGCGCTGGACCTCGAGCGCCCGTGCCGCGACGGCCGAGGTGTAGTTGGTGCTGGCGCTCCGGCTCTCCAGCGGCGCGATCACGTAAACCCGTGCGACCGGAGCGAAGGCGCGTGCCAGGGCCAGCAGCCCTTCCGCCTCGATGCCGTCGTCGTTCGTGAGCACCACCGTTCGAGGCCGCTGGTCGGTTTGGGCGAACAGCTGGCCGGTGCCGATCGAGACAGCGGGTGCGGACCCGATCAGCAAGCTGGTGAGGACCACGACGGGTCGGTTCATGAGCCTGCCTCTGCGTTCGTACGTCAGTTGCCGTCCGCGGCTTCCCGCGGCCAGACCCGGACCTCGCCGAACCAGGCCGTGGCGTGGGTCCCGGTGTCGTCGGTATCGACCATGACCGCGACGCCGGTGATGCGCTCCGGCCGCTCGTCGAAGGCGGCGACATAGTCGGCCAGCACGTCGCGCTCTTCGGTTATCCAGACGCCAGCCCGGTCGTCGCCGGACTGCAGGACAATCGTCGCCACTTCGGAGATGTAGGGGTTGCGAAACGTGGCCCTCACCGGCTCGGCGCCCGCCCAGACGTAACAGATGGCCCGTGCCCCCCGGCTGAACGGCTCATCGTCGAAGATGACAAAGAAGCGAGCGGCGTAATCGTCGCCGGCCTTCTCGCGCTCGCTGCGATCATGGCCGATGGCCGACTCGACTTTCCAGGACCAGGAGATGGCACCGACCGTCTCGGGCGCCAGCTCCAGCATGTAGGATAGGGCCGAGGCGGAACCGTCGCTCTCGACGCGGAGCACGGGTCGGCCATCCTCGCGGATTGGCTCGAAGCGGTTGACGCGTTGATCCAGTTGGACTTCTTCCCAGCGCGTCTCCCAGCCGTCGCCGAAGCCGGCGCGCACGATCGGGTCGGTTGCTTGGGCTGCGAGGGATGTTGCCAGCATCAAGATGGCGGCGGGTGAACATCCAACGTCCAACATCCAACGTCCAACGTTGAAGGTTGTCAGCTCCGTTCGATGTTGGACGTTGGACGTCGGATGTTCGATGTTCACCTGCCCAATCGATCCTGTGGCGGAGTTCATCGCTGCCAGCGGAATTCGCCTCGCGGCCGGGACTCTGGCCACACCTCGTTCATGTCCTCGTCGTACAGGAACCCGTTCTTCATCACCATGTGGACCCGCTCGCTGTTGCGGATGTCGTCGAGCGGGTTGGCGTCGAGGACGATCAGGTCGGCCAGCTTGCCGGGCTCGAGGGAGCCGACGTCGTTTCCGATCCCGGCGTACTCGGCGCCCCACAACGTCCCGGCGCGCAGCGCCTCCAGGGGCGTCATGCCGCCCTGCTCCAGCATCCAGAGCTCCCAGTGGGCGCCCAGCCCCTGCAGCTGGCCGTGGGCGCCCAGCTGAACGCGGCCGCCGGCATCCACGATCGCCTTCGCGGCCCGGGCCAGCTCGAAGTGGTTCCACTCCTCCTCCGGCACCACCATTCGCCGGCGTGCCCGGGCGTCGAGGATGCCCTGCGGGGTGAAGCGGAGCAGCCGCTCGTCCTCGAACACGTCGTCGTGGAAGTACCAGTAGTTCTCGCCCCAGACGCCGCCGTAGCCGACGATGAGCGTCGGGGTGTATCCGGTGGCGCTGCGGCCTATCAGGGTCAGCGCGTCGCGGTGGAGCGGCGCCAGCGGAATGGCATGCTCGATGCCGGTATGCCCGTCCAGCACCATTGTCATGTTCTGTTGGTACATCGAGCCGCCTTCCGGCACGACCAGGATCTCCTCTTCCCGGGCCGCCTCGATGATCCACTGGCGTACGTCGCGCCGCAGCTGGTTGTAGCTCTTCACCGCGGTGGCGCCCTGGGCCTTGTGCCGGCGGACGTGGTAGCGGGCGTCCTCGAGGCTCGTCACCACCGCCTTGTTCGGGTTCTCGGCGCCGTAGAGGACGAAGCCGGTGGAGTAGATCCGCGGCCCGACCATCAGGCCGGCCTCCACCATCTCGGCCTGGGCGAACACGGCCTGCGTGCTGGCCGACGGGTCGAGTGTCGAGGTGACCCCGTACGCCAGGTTGGCGTAATACGGCCAGAACCGTTCCGGGTTGATGTCCAGCGCCGCGTAGCCCATGTGGGCGTGGACGTCGACCAGCCCGGGGATGATCGTCTTGCCGCTCGCGTCGATGGCACGGGCACCGGCAGGAATCTCGACTTCGTCGGCCGGGCCCACCGCCGCGATACGGGGGCCATCCGCCACCAGCGTCCCGTCCTCAATGATCTGGTCCCCGGACATGGTGATGATTCGCGCACCGGTCAGCGCCACCACCCCCGTCGGCCGCGCCTTTTCGACGGTCAGCTCGACCCCGAAGATCTCACCGGCGAAGATGTTGTTGCCGTCTTGCTCCGATCCGTTCTGGTCGTCGAAGATGACATCGAGCTCATGACGGTAAACGGTCGGCCCCAACACGTAGGTCAGGCTCTCACCGTCGGGCGACCAGTCGATCCAGTCGCCGCCGTAGCGGGTCAGTTTCTTCACCGGCACGCCGGCCGACGCCGCCTCCAGCGTCAGCGGGTCACCGCCGGCCTCGGGCAGCGGCGCCACGTAGACGTTGTGCAGCTCCTTGAACGCCACCCAGCGGCCGTCCGGCGACGGCACCATCTCCTCCGCGTTCTCGTTCGCGGCCAGCCGCCGCTCGCCGTTGCCGTCCAGCTCGATGCTGGTCAGGAAAGTCTTCCCGTCGGCGCTCTCAGAGTAGAGGAGCCGTTCGCCGTCGGCGCTCCAGCTCAGCCGCGGCATGCGCCGGTTGGCGCCGCGGTTCGCCGTGGTCGTCACCAGCTGCGAGGCGCCGCCGCCGGCGGCCACCGTCCGGATCTCGAGATAGAACTCGGAGCCGAGGTTGGTGCCGCGGTTCACCCGGCCGCTCCCGCGCAGGTAGGCGATCGTCGAACCGTCGGGCGCGTAGGCGGGGTTGGCGTACTGGTCGGGGACGGTCGTGAGTCGCTCCGGGCTGCCGGTCGCCCCGACGCGGGGCAGCCGCACCCGCCACAGGCCGCCGCTGGCGCCGGCATCCCAGCTCGTGAAGGCGACCCAGCGACCGTCGGGCGAGAGGGTCGGCGCGTACTCGAGGGCGTCGAGCTCGGTGATGCGCTGCGGCCTACCGTCGGGCAGCGTCATCTGGTAGAGGTGGCCCACCGCCTGGAAGACCAGTCGCCTGCCGTCGGGCGTGATCGTCGGCCAGCGGATCATCCGGGCGCGGAAGGCGTCGTCGGAGATCGGATAGTCGAAATGGAGGGCGTCGGTGACGCGCTGGTTGAGCTGGGCCTGAAACGGGATCTCCGTCGGCTCACCGGTGGCCACGTCCACCGACCACAGCTTGCCGCCGAACGTGATCACGATCCGCTCCGAGTCGGGCGTCCATGTGTAAGCGGGGTACGCGCCGTGCACGGTCCAGGTCTCCATCTGGTCCCGGTCGAGCCCGTCGAACACCGACCGCTCGGTCCCCGTGGCCAGGTCACGTACGAAGAGTACCGTTGCGAGCCCGACGCGCCGGATGAACGCCAGCGACTTCCCGTCCGGCGACGGCGTCGGTCGGATCGCGCCGCCCGCGCCGCGGATCACCGGCTCGATGTCGCCGGTCTGACGGTCGAAGCGGTTGACGTTGAAGATCGCGTCGTGGACGTCCCGGTTGTAATCGAACGGGCCGGTAAAGTCGTAGTAGACGTATCGCCCGTCGGGCGAGACCGCGGGCTCGTTCATGTCGGAGGTGAAGCTCAGCTTCTCGACCAGCTTGACTCCCGAGCCGCCACGGATGTGGAACATCCACAGCTCGCCGCCGCCCAGCGAGCGGGTGTTCTTCACGTGCCGCTTGGCGACGATGTACTCACCGTCCGGCGTCCAGTAAGGTGCGGTGGGAAGCGAAGAGGTGAGCTCTGTCAGCTGTCGGCGGTTCGAACCGTCCGCGTCCATGAGCCACAGATTGTCGATCCCGTTCCGGTCGCTGACGAAGACGATCCTCGACCCGTCGGGGCTGTAGCGCGGCTGCTGCTCCCACGAGACGCCGCCGGACAGCAGCTCGGCGGCGCCGCCTGCGATCGGCACCCGGAAGATGTCGCCCAGCAGCTCGAAGACGACCCAGCGGCCGTCGGGGCTCACGTCGAGGTTCATCCACGTCCCCTCGTCGGTCTCGAACTCGACCAGGGTGGCGGGGCCGTGCTCGGCCTCGATATCCCAGTCCTCCTGGGCGAGGACGGGGCGGACGACGAACAGCGCCAACGCGGCCAGGGCGGCCGTGCCGAAACGGTTGGACATCATGGACGATCTCCTGATTGATGGATACGTGCGTTAGTGAGTTGGTGCGTTAGTTGGCCACCGGACGATTCACCAACCTACTAACGGCACTGAAGCACTCGAGCCTTTCCGGTCGAAATGCGGCAACGAAGCTAAGTCCCCCGGGTCGCATAGAAAAGCCGGCCACCGAAAGGTCCTCGGTGGCCGGCTTGCTGTCAGGGGGCTATTCGCGACGCCCGCTTACCGGGATCGCCGACGCGCTCGGCGACGTCGACGACGCTCCGCCGCCTTCGCCTTCTTGCGCCGCAGATCGCTCGGCTTCTCGTAATACCGCTTGCGCCGCATGTCCTTGAACAAACCCGATCGGATCATCTTGCGCCTGAACTTGCGCAAGGCGCGATCGAGGTTGTCTCGTTCGGAAAGAACGACCTTGACCATGTGAACTTCACCTCCCCTGATCTTCGCTTGTACCTCCTGCTCCGGGTTCGGGGAGGAGATCAGGCGTAAGCGTGAAAAAGCCCGGTTTGCCCCGGGCTTCGTAACCCAAATTGCTATAATAAGTTACATTGCAGGGCCGCTCCTGTCTACCCCCCGGCCGTCCGCCGCTGCTCGACGCGCCACAACGCCTATGGCCCGCCAGGCGTCTAAGTTCGTATACCTGGTCATCCAGTACCGAAGAGGGCAGGGGGCACGATGTTTCGAGGTCTCGCCAGGGTGTACCGGAGTCTGCTGAGACGACCCGCGTTCACCGCGGTGGCGGTCGTGACGCTGGCGCTGGGCATCGGGGCCAACACCCTGATCTTCAGCGTCGCCGACGGCGTGCTGTTCAGCCCGCTACCCTACGCGAATCCGGACCGTCTGGCGGCGGCCTACCAGACCAACCCGGCCTGGCTCGATTCGCCGAACCCCGCTCTGCGCTCCTTCGCGAACAGCTTCCCGCTATCGTTCCCCGTCTATCGGGATTGGCTCGAGTTGAGCTCCGTCTTCGAGGAGGTGGGGGTATACAGCGACGCGACGCTGACCCTGACCGGCGACGGTCGGCCGGAGCGGATTCCGGGGGCGCGCGTGACGTACGGTGTTTTTCGGGCGCTGGGCGTGCCGCCGCTGCTGGGCCGGGTCTTCCTTCCCGAAGAGGATCGTATCGGGGGCGAGCCGCTGGTCGTACTCAGCCACGGGCTGTGGCAACGGCGGTTCGGGTCGAACGCGGGCATCATCGGGCGGACGATCGAGCTGAACGAGGGCGGCTACACGGTCGTGGGCGTCATGCCTCGGGAATTCCACTTTCCCGGCCGGGATCACCAGTATTGGCTCACATTCGATGACGAAGACCGGCAGTTGGGGCGTGGCACCCAGTTTCTGAGGTCGATCGCGCTGCTGCGGCCCGGGGTGAGCCTCGAACGGGCCCAGCGGGAGATGGAGGCGGTCACGGAGCGGATCGTCGAAGCCAATCCCGAGTTCGAGTTCGGCGTGCGTCTCGAATCGTATAAAGAAAAAGTCGTCGGGGACGTCCGACCAGCGTTGCTCCTGTTCCTTGGCGCCGTCGGGCTCGTCCTGCTCATCGCCTGCGCCAACATCGCCAACCTGCTGCTGGTTCGGGCGACGGAACGGCAACGGGAATTGGCGGTGCGCGCGGCGCTCGGCGCGGGCCGCGGGCGGCTGCTGGTTCACATGTTGAGCGAGAGCGTCGTGCTGTCGATCGCCGGAGGCGTGGCGGGCGTGCTGGTCGCGCTGATCGGACTCGGGCCGCTGACGGCCTTCTTCCCGCCCGGCATCCCGCGCGCCCACGAGATCGGCATCGACTATCGCGTGCTGATATTCGCCGCCGGCCTCGCACTGCTGACCGGGCTACTCACCGGCCTCATACCGGCGCTGGCCGCGGTGCGCACGCGGATCTCCGAAGTGTTGCGCGAGGCGGGCCGCGGTGCGGCGGGCGGCCGCAAGCGCAACCGGACGGAAGAGGCGCTGGTCGTCTCCGAGATCGCGGTCGCCTTCGTGCTGCTGATCGCCGCCGGCGTGGTGATGAAGAGCTTCGTGCGCCTCAGTTCGGTCGAGCGTGGGTTCGGATCCGAGAACCTGCTCACCGTGAGCTTGAGGTTGTCGGAGACTCGCTACCCGGCGGAGCGTGTCTCGAGCTTCTACGACGCGCTGTACGAACGGCTCGACGCGCTCCCCGGCGTGACCGACGTGGCCGCGGCCGCCCAGGTGCCGATGCTGGATGGATCCTCTTCGGGGACCACTCAGGTGGAGAGCCGGACGGGGATCGAAGAGACGAACGTCAACCGGAGCATGGTCACGCCCTCGTATTTCAGGGTGATGGATATACCCGTCTTGGCCGGGCGCTCTCTGACCGAACGGGACCGCGAGGGGAGCGCGCCGGCCGTGGCGATCAGCGAGGCGATGGCCGACCAGTATTGGCCCGACGAGGATCCCGTCGGCCGGCGCATCAAGCTGGGCACGGCCGACAGCGACCGCCCGTGGCGGACGGTGGTCGGGGTCGTGGGCGACGTGCGCCACGAGCGACCCCAGGTCGAGCCCCGGCCCTGGCTTTACCTGCCGCTCGACCAACAGCCGGCCCGGGGCCAGACGATCCTGCTCGAAACGTCGACGCCACCGAGCTCCCTCGTTCGGCCAGCCACAGAGGCGGTCTGGTCGATCGATCCCGACCAGCCGGTGACGCGGGTCGCCACGCTCTCCGAACTGCTCGGCAGCGCGGTGGCCGTGCCGCGCTTCCGGACGGTCCTGCTGGGTCTGCTGGCGGGGCTGGCCATCGCCCTGGCGGCCGTTGGCGTGTACGGCGTGCTGGCGCACGCCGTGGCGGTTCGGGCTCGCGAGATGAGCATCCGGATGGCGCTCGGGGCGGAGCCGGGGGATGTCGTTCGGCAGGTCCTGCGCCGCGGGGCGCGGCTCGCCGTCATCGGCCTGGCCCTCGGACTCGCCGCGTCGATCGCGGGGCTCCGGGTGCTGAACGCGTTCCTGTTCGAGGTCCGCCCCACCGACCCGATGGTCGCGGCGCTGGCTGCGGCCTTTCTGGCGGCGGCCGCCGTCCTGGCCAGCTACCTGCCGGCGCGCCGCGCGTCTCGGATGGATCCGGTGGCGGCGCTCAGAGAGTAGCCTCCCCCACACCGACGCACAGCACACGCCACACCGATCTTCATGGTCGGAACGGCTCGCTCCGCGCTCCGTACTTGCGGGCCGAGAGCCCGATCAGCCGGATGAACAGCCGCTTCACGCCGCGGCCCAGGGCGCCGAAGACGCCGCCGCCCCCCGGCTCGTCGCCGCTGCCCACCTCGCCGCGGAGCCAGTGCTCCAGCTCGTCCAGGTCCCCCAGCGACAGGATCTCGACCTCGAGGCTCGCCTCGTAGTAGTAGGTGCCGCCGCCGCCCCCCGGCGCCTGCAACGGGGTGCGGTACCAGCGCTCGAGGGCCGCGGCGGCGTCGGTCAGCGAGATGAACCAGTCCTCCGCCTGCGGGTCCCAGGAGTAGGTCATCCGGTACTCGCCGGAGAGGGGCTCCTGGAAGAGGATCAGCGACCAGGTGGCGCGGTCGACCAGCCCGTCGGCGAAGAACTTGTCGTGCCAGAGCTCGACCACGAAGTGGAAGCGGAGCGGCAGGCCGGAGATGAGGGGGCGGATCAGCGCCGAGTCGGAGAGCAGGTCAACGGGACGGACGGCGGCGCGCCAGCCGTTCTCGGGCAAGCCGGGCGAGATGGATAGATGGGGCTCCTGGGCCGCGGCCGGAGCGGCGGCCCCGAACAGCGCCAGGGCAGCGACGGTCAGAAGCGGGCGTCGAGCCGCAGGACGAACTGCAAGTCGTTGCGTCCGACGAGCGGATAGGCCAGGTAGAGACCGAGTCCACCGAACTCGATGCCGGCTCCGATGTCTGCTACCCAGTTGTCGCTGAGCTTGAGGTGATCATAGAAGCCCTCATCGGTATCCCATGCCGAGCCAGCGTCGTAGAAGAGGACGAAGGCCGGAGCAAAATCGACGGCGAACGGGTTGCCATAGAAATCGATGTCCTGTGGCGCTTCGCTGTGGTCCCAATGGAAATGGAAATCGAGGCTGGTGCGGTACTCGGCCTGGAAGAGCGTGAAGCGCTGGCATCCATAGCCGGGCACGCTACCGAAATCGGCCGAGCCGCGGGCGCCGCAGTCGAACTCCAGCATGTCGTAGCCGGGGAGCGAGCCGGCGCCGCCGATGATGTGCTGGCGTTGTGCGGGCAGTCGGTCGCCGCCGAACGGTCCGCCCCCGGCGAGTCGCAGGGCGAGCACCGAGCCGTGACTGACGCGGAAGTAGCGGCGGAAGTCGAGGAAGAAACGGGTGAAGTCCTGCTCGACCCCGTCCAGCCTGCCGCCGACCGCCTGTTCGAGGCTGAACGTGTTGTACCAGCCGGACAGCGGCCACATCTCGTCGGTTCGCGTGTCGACGCCGACGGTGAAGATGAGGCTGTTCAGGTCCCCGGCCTCGATGGCGGCGTTGGGTCGGAGCTCGTCATCCTTATTGAAGAAGATGGTCCAGACGTTGTTGGTCTCCCGCTCGCGATGGCTCTCGTCGCGGAACTCGACGGAGCCGAAGAACCCGTTCGAGCGCCAGCCCAGCAGGCCGTACCACCCCTCCCGCTCGTAGTAATCGCGATAATCGCGCCGGAAGAGGAAGAGCGAGAGCGAGTTCTCCAGGTTGGTGATCTGCCAGCGCTCGATGGGTTCGACGATCGAGCTCAGGCCGGCTTCGAGCCAGACGGTCCGGTGGCCGAGGAGCCATTGGCGGGCGCGCAGCTCATAGCCGATATCGGAGTCGTCGGGCGAGAAGCCGCCGATGGTCCGATAGACTAGAAGCGCCTCGAGGCGCAACGGGTTGCGGCCAGCCGTGGTGATGCGCGGCCCGATGGCGATGGGAAGCGCCTCGATCCGATTGTAAGCACGGGCGGAGACGAAGATCTCGCTCTCCCCCAGCTCCCAGGAAGGGAGATGGAGACGCGTGCGACCCGTCGGCTGATAGGTCCGGGGCTGCGAACCCAGGTACTCGATGCCGCCGTCCACACGTCGATAGCGGAGGATCGCCGTGTACGTCGTGACCACACCATCGACCTGGCCCTGCTCGAGTCCGATGATGACGCCGCCCACCACCGTCAGGTCGCCCCGGATCCGGGAGCCGGGCGCCAGCGTGATGTCGCCGTTGATCAGCAGCAGGTCGCCGTCCACGACGCCTGCCAGGTCCACCGGGCCGGCCAGCACACCGACGTCGCCGCCAATGACGCGGCCGGCGGGGATGTGGGTACGTCCACCGAAGCGAATAGTCGACGGCCGGTTGTAGAAGGCGATCAGCCGGTCGGCCACGCTGCGAGGCAGCTCTTCGCCGGCGGCCAGCGGTGCGCGGACGCCCACGGTGACGGTATCCTGGGCGACGGCAGGGGTCTGGAAGCCGGCGAGCAGGACGGCTGCGACCAGGGCTGAGAAAGCGGCTTTCATGTTCGATCCTCCGCAGGGTGAAACTGCGACGTTCATCGGTCTCGACGCAAACCCGATGCCGGAAGGTCGGGCCTGGATCCCTTGTCAGGAGGCCGAACGAGGCGGAGGGACCGCATGGGGCCGTGTCGATTCGAAACGTCGATGTGCGTGACCGTTACGACTAACGAAGGCCGAGGCGCTTCATCCGCCGGTACAGGTTGGGCCGATCGGTCTCGAGCCGGCGGGCCGCCTCGGCGACGTTGCCGCCGGCGGCCTCGACGGCGCTCTCGATGACCCGGCGCTCGTAGTTCTCGAGCATCTCGGAGAGCGAGCCGCCGCTCGCCGCGAGGGGCGCATCGCCGAGCTGGTGCGGGAGGACGGTAGCGACCTCGGCGGGCCCGATCGGCTGTTCGGGGTAGAGGATCATCAGGCGCTCGACCGCGTTGCCCAGCTCCCGCACGTTGCCCGGCCAGTCGTAGGCCACCAGGGTGCGCATGGCGTCGTCGGTCAGGTCGGGCGGCTTGAGGCCGTGCCGCGAGCGGAAGCGCTCGACGAAGTGAGCGACGAGGACGGGGATGTCCTCGCGTCGGTCGCGGAGCGGCTCGATGTGGATCGGCATGACGTGGAGGCGGAAGAAGAGGTCCTCGCGGAAGCTCCCCTCCTTGACCTCGCCCTCCAGGTCGTGGTTGGTCGCCGCGACGATGCGGACGTCGACGGGGATCAGCTCGTCGCCGCCGACTCGTTCGATCTCGCCGGCGTCGATGGCCCGGAGCAGCTTCGCCTGCGCTTCCGGGCTCAGGTCGCCGACCTCGTCGAGGAACAGCGTGCCGCCGTTCGCCAGCTCGAACTTGCCGCGCCGCTGGGCGGTGGCGCCGGTGAACGCGCCCTTCTCGTGACCGAACAGCTCGCTCTCGATCAGGTCGCGGGGGATCGCGGCGCAGTTGATGCGGACGAACGGGCCGCGGCGGCGCTCGGACAGGCCGTGGATCGCTACCGCCACCAGCTCCTTGCCGGTGCCGCTCTCGCCGGTGACCAGGACGCGGCTGTCGGTGGCGGCGACGCGCCGCACCAGGGCGCGCACCTCCTCGATCGCGGCGCTGCGGCCCACCATCTGCTGGCCGGGCTCGAGCTCCCGGCGTAGGGCCCGGTTCAGGTCCCGCTGGCGGCGCAGCTCGAGGGCGGCGCCCAGCGTGATCAGCACCGCCTCCGGGGTGAGCGGCTTCTCCAAGAACTGGAAGGCGCCGAGGCGCGTCGCCTTCACCGCATCGCCCAGGGTCGCCTGGCCGCTCATCATGACGACGGGGGTCTCGGGCCAGCGGGCGGCGACCTTCTCCAGGATCTCGAGCCCGCTCTGGCCCGGCAGCGCCAGGTCGAGCATCACGGCGTCCGGCTCGTCCGCCTCGATCTTGCGCAGCCCTTCCTCGCCGGACTCGGCCTCGGTCGTCGCGAAGCCCTCGGCCTGCAGCAGGCTGGCCAGCATGCGCCGGATGTTGCCCTCGTCGTCGATGATCAGGATGCGTGTCATGTCACGTCACGTCATGTCATGTAACGGGAGCGCTAGAGCGCGCCGGCGAAGTAGAACTCGAACCAGACGTCGTCGAACTTCGGGAACACGAGATCGGTGCGGAGGACGCCCCACAGGTAGCTGACGCCGATCCCGGCGGACCAGAGCGGGTCGACCTGCGAGCTTGGCCAGTCGCCCGTCTCACCGGCCCAACCCACATCGCCGAACAGGACCGGCGTGATCGGCTTGCGCCGCGGTGACAGCTCGAGCTGGGCGTGCCAGTACGAGTCGCCGCGCAGGCTGCCGTAGGTGAATCCGCGGACCGTCTCCAGGCCGCCGATCCCCCACAGCCGCTGCAGGGGGGCGGTACCGGCCGTCCACCCGGCCCGGGCGTCGAACGCCACCGCGATCACGTCGCCGAGGTCGAGGCGGCCTTCCAGCCCGGCCCGGGGCTGCGCGTAGTCGAAGCCTTCGCCGGTGCCGACGTCGAGGCCGACGGTGAACTCGGTCCGATCGGTGGGTCGAGTCCAATCACCGATGTAGTAGGTCGCCGCGATGTCGCCGCGCCAGAAGCCGCCTTCGTCGGCCGGCGGGTTGGGCGGGAATACGGTGTCCTGCCAGATGCCCGGGACGGCGATGTCGGTGTTCTTGTCCACCGACCGGTGATCCTCCCAGCCGCCGCCCAGCCGGGCACCGAACCGGCCCCAGCGCCGGCCCACGATGAGGGCGGCCCCGCTGGCCCGGTAGTAGTCGTTGTCGTCGCGGCCCAGGAACAAGGCGCGCAGGAATTTGCCGTAGGCGCGCTTGTCGTCGGTCAGCGGGGCGCCGGTCAGGTGCAGCTCGCTGAAGGCGACGAGCTCGAGGCGCGTTCTGGGCGCGTCGTAGCGGAGGTCGAGCCGGCCCTTGAGGGCCAGGTCCGCGACGCCGAAGCCGACCCCGGCGCCCAGCGACCAGAAGGGACGGCGCGGCAAGTCGTAGCGACCGGCGAGGCCCAGGCCCAGCGCCTCGATGCGGTTGTAGCGCAGGAACTCGGGCAGCCGGTCGTACTGGATGGAGAAGAGCTTGCGGCCCACGATCTCGTTGGAGAGCTTGCGGGCCCGTCGCTCCAGCTCCTCGGTGGACGGCAAGGTCAGCCGGGACGCCGGCTCTTCCAGCGGGCGGTCCCAGGCGTCGTAAGCGAGGAGCGAATCGTCGGGCGGCCGGACGATCTCCCAACCGCGCTCGGCGGGCCCGGCCCGCACCTGGAGCCTGTCGCGCTCGGGGAAGTGACGCTCGCCGGGGACCGTATCGGGGCCGGAGACGCGCCGCGGCTCTTCGCCGACCCGGAGCGAGAGGGTGGCGCCCTCGTCGTAGTCGTCGGTCGGTTCGGCGGCCACGCGGAGCGAATCGGGGGACAGCCATTCGATGGGTTGCCCGGTGTTGATGTCGTAGGCGCCGAACTCGTTCTTGAAGACGATGGGCACGGCGAATCTCCCGATGAAGGGGATCCGCACCATCAGCTCCAGCTCCTGGCGATGCGGCAGCCAGTAGCGGGCCTCCCACAGCCCCTGCTGCACGTCCGCGCTCAGCGACAGGATGCGGTTCGCCCATTTCTGGCCGTCGGGATCGTCGTCGTCGGCCCAGAGCGGGCGGCCGACGAAGCGGATCTGCATCGCCCCGATGTCGCCGGTCGCGGCATCGACCCAGAGCGAGCCGACGACCAGCGACTCATCGCCCCGGGTCGGCGTGACGCGGATCTCGATCAGGTCGACGCGCCGGCCGGGAACGAGGAGCGCCACCGTGTCGCCGGTCTCGTAGCTGTAGAAGCGTGCGGCACCCGGAGCGAAGGGGTGGACCGCGGCCCGGTTGGGGAGCTCGATACCGCCCAGCAGGCGCAAGCTGTCGCCGGGCACCGTCGCCACGAACCAGGGCTCATCGAAATCGAGGCCGGCCTCCACATCCCGGCCGAACGACGTGACATAGCGCTGTCCCAGCATGCGGACCTGGAGGCCGCCGGCCTGCCGCCAGGCGACGCGGGATGCCAGTTCGCTGGCGATGATCAGCCGGGGCCGCGCCAGCGGGTCGGACACCCAGCCGGCGCTGACCAGCGTGTTGAGCCTCGCGCGATAGTCCTGGAGGGTCGTGTCGGGCTCGGCGTGGCGGTGGCGCGCCAGCTCCAGAACGTCCTGGGCCGCCAGTCCCGGTGCGGCCACCAGCAGGAGGATGGCGGCGAAGGCGGCGCGGACGATGGGCCGGGCGGGGCGGCCGACCTTACGGTCGGATCGTCGAGAGCGCATCGGTCGCCCAGTCGTCGAGGGGGATCAGCTTTTCACCGCTCACCGTCAACTGGTAGCGTGCCAGCCGGGCGTCCCAATCGGGGTCGACGCCGTCGGTCAGCCACGCCTCGAGCCATTCGTTCTCGGGCACGTGGGACAGCGCCGCCACGAGCCGGGCGGAGGTGACCGGCGGGTCGCGGCGCGCCCGTTTGAGGGCCTGCTCGAGGGCACGGCTCCGGTCCTGGAACCCGAGGTCGAGAAGGAAGGCGGCGGAGGCGCCGCCGTCGTAGATGAACCGGTAGGTCCCCTCCTCCCAGAAGTCGCGTTCGGCGTCGACGATGGAGCGGGTTCCGAACTGGGGGCTCGTCCGGTAGCGCGCCAGCCGGGCGCCCACCTCGGCGAGGAACGTTTCGGGCTCGATCAAGCCGCCGGCCAGCAGGATCTTGAGGGCGAAATAGTCGGTGAACCCTTCGGCGAACCAGCGGGGCGCCGCTCCATCGAAGGCGAAGCTCGTTGGGATGTACCAGTGAGTGAGCTCGTGGGCCGTGGTGTACATCCAGTGCCGGAACTCGAGCTCCGGCGGCCCGGCGCCACCCACGTAGACGATGCCGGAGTTCCCGATCACCTGGCCACCGGTGGTGAGGCCGGGGACCCTGGCGGGCACCCGTCCGGCGCCCAGCAAGTAGTCGCCGGCGGTCCAGCCGTCGCCGGCGATCCGGTGCAGGCTGCCAGCGATGCGGTTCGTCGCGTCGATGACCCGGCGGTCATCCACCGGCCAGTCGCCGTAGATCGCCGCGGTCAGGGTATGCGGACCGACGTTCAACCGCTGCGAGCGGAGCGGACCGACGACGAAGACCGAGTAGATGATGTCCTGGATCGCGTACCCCGTGCCCGACCGGGACTCGAGGCTGACGACCCGCCAGTTCGGCGGCAGCCCGGTGAACCAGATGCGGGCCGGCTGAACCCCGTTCCCCGGCCGGCCGACCCAGACCCGGGGGAGCAGGTCGCCGCCCAGCAGGTGGCCGCCGGAGGGCCCGAGCTGTGACGCGCGGTGGTAGAGGAGCGACGAGTTGGGCGGCCGCAGCCGCATCCGGTAGGCGATCGTGACCCGCTCCGACTCTCCGGTCTCCACGATGTGATGTCCGGCGCCGAGCTCGCCCGCGTTCATCCGGACATCGAGTGGCCCGGTCGCTCCCCATGCCTCGAGGCTCTCGAGGCGCGACTCGAGGCCGGGATAACCGCCCCACTCGGCGCGGAACAGCAGGTGGATCGGTTCGGCGCGGGGGAGCTCGAGTTCGATTCGCGCGTCGGCCAGGTGCGTCCCGGGGTCGAGGCGCAAACGGAAGTCGGGCACGACCTCCGGGGGCCGCGGCGGCGTCTCGCGGCGCGGCACCACCGGCTCGCCGGGGACGCGCTCCTCCGCGACCGGCGTTTCGGTCTTCCCCCCGCCGTCCCCGCACCCGGTTGCCACCAGGAGCAGCGGTAGAGCCAGCAGCCCGCGCCTCACTCGTCGGTCTCCGCCGATTTCGGCAATCGAATCACGAAACAGGCACCCTCCTCGCTGTGGCCCAGCTCGATGTCGCCGCCGTGCGCCCGGACCGTCTGGCGGACCAGCGCCAGGCCCAGGCCGGTTCCCCGCCGCCGGGTGGTGAAGTCGGGGTCCCAGATTCGGTCCGCCGCCTCCTCGGGGATGCCGGGCCCGTTGTCGGCGATGGCGATCTCCACCGTGTCGTTTCGAGACGCGATGGTCACCTCGATCCGGCCGTCCGGCCGGTCGCCCAGAGCCTCCACCGCGTTGCCAAGCAGGTTTCTGAAGGCCCGGTTCAGCGCCTCCAGGTGACCCCGGACCCGCGGCACCCCATCGCGTGCATCGACCGTGCCGCGGATCGTATCCGGCAGATCGCTGGCCATCAGCGATCTCAACATCTCCTCCAGGTCGATCTCGCTCGTCGGCCCTTCCGGCAGGCGCCCTAACTGGGCGAAGGTTCTCGCCATCTCGTCCAACCGCTCGGCCTCCTCGGCGATCACCTGCAACGGTTCCTCCAACGCCTCGTGCTTGCCGCGCGAGATGAAGTGACGCGCCTGGCGCACCGCCAGGGTGAGCGGCGTGAGCGGGTTCTTGATCTCGTGCGCGACGCGCCGCGACATCTCGCTGGCGGCCCGAAGCCGCTCGGCCTCCAGCGCCTGACGCCGCCCCTCCGCCAGACGCTCCGCCGCCTGGCGGAACGCGGCGCGCAGGGTCGAGAACTCCGGTGGCTCGCTCTCCTCATCCGAGTTGGGCGCGGGCAGCGGCCGCTCCGCCGCCAGCCGCTCGGCCCAGTCGACCATCTCGTCCAGCGGGCGGCTCAGGCCGCGGGCCAGCTGGCGGGCCGACCAGGCGGCGACGATGGCGAGGGAAAGGCCCAGGACCAAAGCCACCCAGGGCAGCGCGGCGGCCAGGCGCTGGGCGATCAGGTCCCAGCGGCGCGCCAGGCCCAAGGAGCGCGAGAGCTCGGACTCGTGCTCCTCGGCGACGGCAACCACGGCGCTGTCGGCGCCGACGGAGTCGATCGCGGTCAGCAGCTCGCGGCCGGTATCGCCGATCCGGCTCCAGGGGCCGGCGGCGCGGGCCAGCTCGACGTAATCGCGGAGCCCCCAGGTGGCGAGCCCCAGCAGCGCCACCGAGGGCACCGCGGACAGCAGGAAGAGAACCACGAAGAGCCGGGTCGTGAAGGATGTCCGGCGTCGTCTCATCGTTCCCGTACGTCCGCTCCGAGGGTGGGGATTCAGTCGAATAGCGAGTCGTGGACCCGTTCGGCGGTGCTCTCCAGGTCGCCCGACGTGTCGATGCGAAGGAAAACGTCGGCCTCCTCCTGGTCCGGCGGTTCGTAGGCGGCGCGCTGGTCGTCGAGCAGCTCGATCCGACCGTCGGTGACCGTGCGCGTCGGTCGCGACAGCCGCCGCGCCAGCGTCTCGTCCGGCGCCGTGCACTCGACGATGGCGAAGGTCGCCTCACGCGCCTCCGCGATCGCCTGGGCCCGCTCCCGGTGCTCCGCCTTCGACCACGAGGCGTCGAGCACGATCGAGTTGCCCCGGGCCAGCTCGCGCCGCGCCTCCTCCAGCAGCGTCCCGTACGTCCGCTCCGTCCACTCCGGCGCGTAGATCCCCTCGCCGAACGGGACCTTCTGCTCCTGCTTGGGATCGAGCCCGGCCAGCTGCTTGCGGACCTCGTCGCTGTGCAGCACCCGGGCGCCGGCCCGCTGGCCCAGCTCCGCCGACTGCCGGGTCTTGCCGCTGCCCATCAGGCCGCAGACCAGGACCAGCCGCGGGCGCAGCTTGAGCGCGTCGCCCAGCGAGAGCTCGAAGAAGCGCCGTGCCTCTTCACCCGCGGCCCGCTTCTCCTCATCGGTCGGGCCGTCTTGGTCGATGACGAACGACCGGACCTTGCCGCGGACGTAGGCCCGGTAGGACTCGTAGAAGCGGAGGAGCGCCGGCACCCGCTCGTCCCGGGACGCCTCGTAGTAGGCGTCGAGGAACGCCCGGGCCAGGTCGGGCCGCTCGCGGTTCCGCAGGTCCATCGAGAGGAACGCGATGTCGGAGATCGTGTCGGAGTAGCGGAAGCGCTCGTTGAACTCGATGCAGTCGAGCACCCGGGCCTTACCGGTCCGGGGATCGATGAAGGTGTCGTCGGCCTGCAGGTCGCCGTGGCAGTCCTTGATGCAGCCGGCTGCCACCCGCTCCTCGAACAGGTGGGCGTAGACCCGCATGAACCGGTCGATCGCGTCGCGGGTCCGGTTCCAGGTCTCTGGATCGATCGTGCGGCCGATGAAGGGCTCGGTTTGCTCGAAGTTCTCGTCCCAGTTGTGTCCGACCACCTCGAGGGATCCGAAGCGCGCGATCTCGGGTGAGGTCTCGGCCCGGCGATGGAAGTCGGCGATCAGACGGCCGAGGCTCTCCATCGACTCGGGCGTCGCCTGGCCCGTCGCGATGAGGCGCGTCAGGCGCTGCTCGTCGGGCAGCCGCCGCATCACCACGGCGACCTCCTCGACGAGCGCCGGCTCGCTGAAGCTGAGCTTGCCGTCGTCGCCGCGATGGACGGCGGCGACGTCGAGGTAGACGTCGGGCGTCACCCGGCGATTGAGCTCGAGCTCGGCGATCGCGGCGGCGCGCCGCTTCTGCAGGGTCGAGAAATCGAGGAAGCCGAAGTCGACCGGCTTCTTCACCTTGTAGACGTAGTCGCCGGCGAAGAACAGGTGCGAGACGTGGGTCTGGCCGTGCTCGACGCGCTCGACCGCGTGTGGGTAGCTGTCCGGGTCGCGGAAGAACTCGACGATCTCCTTCGGCGTGGCGGCCTGGCTCACTCTGGCTCTTCCTCCGGTTCGCTTTGCAGAGCCGTCAGGCGCTCGAGGGTCCGCCGGCGGAGCTCCGCCGGTTCGAGGGCCGCACCGACCCGCTGGCCGCCGCTCATCCATGGGGCCAGCAGCGGCTCCATGTCGGACCCGCACTCGGGACACGAGTCCGGCCATTCCTCCGACTTGTGGAGCGCTACGATCTCGTCGTCAGCGCAAGCGGCACAGCGCAGCACCTGCTTGGCGCCCGACCACTTGCCTCGCTTGGCTAGCGGCTTGCCGTCCAGCTCGACGATGTCCATGCTGAAATCGACGACGGGCGCGGCGCTGATCCAGGTGCCGACGCCGTAGCCGTCGACCAGCGGGTTGAGCTCGCGGATCGCCTCCTCGTCGATGCCGCCGCTGACGAACAGGTCGACCGCCTCGAAGCCGTGCAGGTCCAGCTCCCAGCGCACCTCGGCCAGGATGTCGAACAGGCTCCCGCGCCGGCTGCTCGGTGTATCGAGCCGCACGGCGGAGAGCTTCTCGCGCAGCGCCTCGGCCACTTCGAGGGCGGCGAACTTCTCGTCGCTGAACGTGTCGATGAGCGAGACCCGGGGTACACCGGGATCGATCACCTCGTCGAACGCCAGCGTCGCCTTCACCGTGTCACCCATCACCAGCACCAGGGCGTGGGGCATCGTGCCCGTCGGCTCGATCCCCAGCAGCTCGGCGCTGGCCACGGCGGCCACCCCGTCGCAGCCGCCCAGGTAGGCGGCCCGCTCGATCATCGGCGCGATCGCCGGGTGCATGCGCCGCGCGCCGAAGCTGATCACCCCGCGATCCGGGCCCGCCGCCAGCCGGCAGCGCGCCGCCCGGGTCGCGATCCCCGACGCCTGGCAGATGAGCCCCAGGGCGGAGGTCTCGTAGACCCCGAACTCCCGATAGCTCCCCTGGATCTCCAGTACGGGCTCGTACGGCCGGAACACCGCGCCCTCTTCCATGGCCCGGACGTTCACGTCGGTACCCTCGAGCAGGTGCTCGACCTCGGCCAGCCCGGCGAAGACCGCCCAGTCCCAATCGTCGGGGAGCGACTTTGCGGTGAACTCGGCCCGCACGTAGCCGTCGACGCCCCTGGCGTCGAGGATCTCCGCCGTCCGCTGGAAGTAGACGTCGGTGACGGCGCCCGCCTTGATCTGGTCGGGCGTCGCTATGTGGAAGCCCATCCCGGTCAGCTCTTCTTGGCCGTCTTGGCGAAGAAGGCGCTGTACTGCTGCTCCAGCTTGCGGCTGCCGCACTTCGGGCACTTGGGCTTCTTCTTCTCGTGCTCCGAGATGCGCAGACGCAACGTGAAGTCCTTGCCACACTCCTTGCAGGTATACTCGTATAGCGGCATTCTGGCCCCCTTTCTTCCCGTGGAGACCGGGTTCGTGTGAAACGTGATCCGTGGACTCGGGGCTATAGTAACATCGGAGGGCAAGCCGGGGCTATGAGTCCGGTGTGCAGTGTGCCGTGCGTCGGTATGCGGTTGTGTGCACGGTGCCACCCGCCGCATACTGACGCACGGCAAACTGCACACCGGCATCCATCCGCATACTGACGCACGGCACACTGCACACCGCTCCCAGGGGGCGCTAACGCCACGATGGTTGACCACGACAGCGCACGTCCCGGCTTCACTTCCGTCTTCGGCGCGCTGATGGCCTTCATCGGCGTCGCGGTCGGGCTGGGCAACGTCTGGCGCTTCCCCTACATGACGGCGGCCTTCGGCGGCGGCGCCTTCCTGCTCGTCTACTTGGCGCTGCTCTTCCTGTTCGGCATCCCGGCGCTGACGGCTGAATTTACGCTGGGGCGGCTGACGCGTCGCGGCCCGGTGGGGGCCTTCACCCGCATCGGCATGCGGGGCGGCCGGACGATCGGCTGGGCGCTGTTCGTCACCGTGTTGATGGCGCTGAGCTACTACTCGGTGGTGGTCGGCTGGGTGCTGCGCTATACGGTCGTCTCGTTGACCGGCGCGGTCGTGGCCGTCGAGCCCAACGCGTTGTTCGATTCGGTGCTGGGCGGCTACCCGGGCCAGTTCGGGTTCACGGCCGCGGTGGTCGCCCTGGCGGCCGCTGTGTTGCTCCTGGGGATCCGCCGCGGCGTGCAGCGGGTCAGCGCCTACGGTATGCCGCTCCTCTTCCTGTTGCTCCTGGCGCTGATGGTCCGTTCGCTGACGCTACCGGGTGCCGGGGAGGGGCTGAGATTCTACCTGACGCCCGACTTCTCGAAGATCGATGCGGGTGTGGTCACCGCGGCGCTGGGGCAGCTTTTCTTCTCGCTGGGTCTGGGCGGCACGTTCATGGTCACCTACGCGAGCTACGTCGGTGGCGACGTGGATCTGCGGAGGAGCGCGGTGAACGTGGGCGTGGGCGAAACGCTGGCGTCGATTCTGGCGGGCTTCGTGATCGTGCCAGCCGCGGTGACGCTGGGGGTCGAGCTGACCAGCGGGCCGCCGCTCACGTTCGTCACCGCGCCGAGTATTTTCGGCGCCATTCCCGGGGGTGCGCTCTTCGCGACGATCTTCTTCGGGCTTCTCTTCTTCGCCGCCTTCCTGTCGGATGTCGCGGGGTTCGAGGTTCTGGTGGCGGGCGCCGTCGACGAGCTCGGGTGGGACCGGCGGACCGCGGTCCTCACTTTTTGCGTGGCCGCGCTGGCGCTGGGCGTGGTGCCAATGCTGAGCGTAGACTACATCTTGCAGAGCGATCTCTTCTGGGGCTCGACCATGCAGCCGCTGGGGAGCGCCCTCGCGCTGATAGGACTGGCGTGGGCCGTGGGGCTGGGGCGCGCGCTCGAGGAGGCCAACCGGGGTGTGCGCGGGCGGCCGGTCGGGCGGCTGTGGTTCTACTGGATCAAGTACGTCGTCCCGCTGGGCATCGGGCTGATCCTGGCGCTGGGACTGCGCGACCTGTTCAACACCTTCGTCTCATGATCGATCGTCGATCGCAGATCGTCACCAATGACGAGGCCCGTCGCTGGCAGCGGGAGTTCCCCGGCCTTGCCGATACGGTCCATCTGGCCAACTGCTCCCACGGCCCCCAGGCGCGGCGCGTGCGGGAAGCGCTCGACGCTTACCTGGAGGGGTGGCGCGAACGGGGGATGGACTGGGACGCGTGGATGGGAGAGGTCGACGGGGCACGGCGCGCCTTCGCCCGGCTGATCGGCGCCGGGCCCGACGAGGTGGCCGTCTCGACCTCCGCGTCGGCGGCGGTGGCCTCGATCGCCAGCGCGCTGGACGCCGGTGGGCCACGCCGTCGCGTGGTCACGACCGAGGCCGAGTTTCCTACCGTGGGCCACGTCTGGCTGGCCCACAGGAAGTATGGTCTCGAGGTCGACTGGGTCCCGGTGCGGGACGGCGCCGTCGAGCTCGAGGACTACGAGACCGCGATCGACGAGCGGACCGCGCTGGTCTCCGCCACGCACGTCTATTATCAGAACGGCTTCAGGCAGGACCTGGAGCGGATCGCCGAGCTGGCCCACGCGAGCGGCGCGCTCCTCCTGGCCGACGCCTACCAATCGCTGGGGACGTGCGAGCTCGATGTCCACGCCCTGGATATCGACCTGCTGGTGAGCGGCAACTTGAAGTACCTGCTGGGGCTGCCTGGCATCGCGTTCATCTACGTCAAGAAAGAGTTGGTGGAGCGATTCGAGCCGGCGCTCACCGGCTGGTTCGGGCGCGTCGAGCCGTTCGTCTTCGACGTCCGCACCCTGGACTATGCGGCGGACGCGCGGCGCTTCGAGACCGGCACGCCGCCGATCATCGCCGCGGTCGCGGCCCGGGCCGGGATGGAAATCGTCCAGGAGGTTGGGCCGGCGCGTATCGGCCCGCGGATCGAGGAGCTGTCGGCACACGCCATCGAACGGGGCGGCGCGCTGGGGCTCGAGTACGTGGGGCCGGAGGACGTACGCCGCAAAGGCGCGACCACGGCCTTCCGGGTCCCGGCCCCCCACGAGACCGAAGTCACGTTGAAGGAAAGCGATATCATCGTATCGGCCCGGGGCGATGTTATCCGTATCGCGCCGCATTTCTTCACAACGATCGACGACATCGAGCGTGCGCTGGAAGAGCTGCGGCGTTCGGCCGGCTCGGTTCGTCAGTAGATCAGTGGGTCAGTCGATCAGTCGGCCGGCGGCCCGCTTCGTTCCTTACTCAGTTTCTCCGCCAGCTGCACCACCTGCAGCTCCACGCGCTTCACCTCGCGGATGATCGCCAGGCGGTTCATCTCCAGCCAGTACCAGATCTTGATGGCGCTCACCGCTCCGAAGCAGAGCAGGGTGACCCCTCCCCAGAGGATCATCGAGCGCGGGTCGTCCGCCGCGACGAACTGGACCGCGGCGAAGACTCCCGCGGCGAAGATCATGAGGTTCACGACGGCGCCGCCGATCGCCAGGCGGCGGTGACGACCGCGAAAGGTCTCGGCGAGGAGCTCCGCCATCGACCGATCTTCCAGGTGGTCGAGCAGCTCGGCGTCGGACCGCGCCAGCGTCTCGCGAATGAGTCTGTCGATCTCTTCGTTGGATCGGGACATCATCTTTCCTCCTCGAGCCGGGCTCGTAGTGCGTTTCTGGCGTGAAACAACCGTGACTTCACCGTACCCACCGGGATGGACAGCGCGTCGGCGATCTCGCGCACGGACATCTCCTCCAGGTAGAACCAGGTGAGGATGAGCCGCTGGCGGGGGTTCAGTTCGGTGAGGCCGGCGCGAACGCGCTGCATCGCATCGGCCTCTCGGTTCGG
>JABAHS010023892.1_pt2 | contig 71360 bp, 57 predicted proteins | sample 7062111 | NCBI WGS metagenome assembly JABAHS01 (sample SAMN14534600, study PRJNA622989) | marine sediment metagenome | biome: marine biome [ENVO:00000428]; feature: marine pelagic biome [ENVO:01000023]; material: deep marine sediment [ENVO:00002113]; isolation source: pool of 4 deep marine... | reverse complement strand
GACGGCTGGTTGCCTCCCGCACGGCCTAACATATCGGCCTTGTCGGCCATGGAAAAGGCCCCAGTTCAGCACCACAGCGACGTTCGACCCGATCACGGGTCTGTTCGCGCCGTGTGATTCCCCGGCAGCCTGAGACCGGGCCGGTGTCGATGATCCGGGGACGCTGCCGCGGCGCCTTGCGCAGGCCCCTGCATTCGTGCTCGGTTGTGTGAGTGGTGGCCGGCCCATCGATAGGGCACGGGCGACGCTGGCCAAGACAACAGGAGGGAAGGCAGTGGGCGGTTTCTTCGGTGTCGTCTCGGAGCAGGACTGCGTGGCGGACCTCTATTACGGGACGGACTATCACTCGCACCTCGGTACCCGGCGCGGCGGGTTGGCGGTTGCCGGCCGTGACGGGCTCACCCGCTTCATCCACGACATCACCAACGCGCAGTTCCGCAGCAAGTTCGAGGACGACCTGCCGCGGCTGATGGGCAACATGGGGATCGGGGTGATCAGCGACTACGAGGACCAGCCGCTGATCATCGGCTCCCACCACGGGACCTACGCCATCGTCACGGTGGGCCAGCTGAACAACCTGGACGAGCTGGTCGAGATGGCGCTCGAAAAGCGCGGAACGCACTTTTCCGAGATGAGTGGCCAGGAGATAAACCCCAGCGAGGTCGTGGCGAGCCTGATCGACCGGGGCGCGAACATCGAGGACGGCATCCGGATCGCGCAGGAAGCGATCGACGGTTCGTGCTCGCTTCTGCTGCTGACCGCCGAGGGCATCTACGCGGCCCGCGATCGTTACGGCCGCACGCCGGTCGTTCTGGGCACGAAGTCCGGAGCGTACGCCGTCACGTTCGAGACCTCGGCCTTCCCCAACCTGGACTACGAGATCACCCGTTACCTAGGCCCGGGCGAGATCGTTCGCATCACGGCCGATGGCGTCGAGGGGCGGCGGCCGCCCGGCGATCGCCTGCGGATCTGCGGGTTCCTGTGGATCTACTACGGCTTCCCGTCGTCCAGCTACGAGGGGATCAACGTCGAGAGCGTTCGGAACCGTTGCGGCGCCCGGTTGGCCGAGGGCGAGGACGTCGAGGTGGACGTGGTCGCGGGCATCCCGGATTCCGGCACCGGGCATGCCATCGGCTACGCGAACGTCACCGATCTGCCGTACCGGCGTCCCTTCGTCAAGTACACGCCCACCTGGCCGCGGAGCTTCATGCCCCAGGACCAGCGGGTCCGCGACCTGGTGGCCCGCATGAAGCTCATCCCGATACGTGAGCTCATCGAGGGTAAGCGGCTGCTGTTCTGCGAGGATTCCATCGTCCGCGGCACGCAGCTCAAGGACATCATCCAGCGGCTGTTCGATTACGGCGCCGGAGAGGTGCACATGCGGCCGGCCTGCCCGCCGCTCCTCTATCGCTGCAAGTTCCTCAACTTCTCACGTTCGACGTCGGAGCTGGAGCTGGCTGCCAGGAGGGCGATCCAGGAGCTGGGCGACGAGGACCCGGACCTTTCCGAGTACGCGAACCCGGATTCCGACGCGCACCACGCCATGGTGGAGCGCATCCGGCGTAGGTTGGGACTGACGTCGCTGCGCTACCAGCGGCTGGACGACATGATCGAGGCCATCGGCCTGCCGAAGGAAAAGGTCTGCACGTACTGCTGGGATGGCGTGGGCTGAGCCTGCACTCAGGGCCCAGGCTTGGGCGGCTCCTCGCTCGAGCCGGGAAGCGGCGGCGTTTCCTTTTCGGTCTCTTCGTACGCCCGCTTGAATTCGGTGCGGGCCGCCTCGACACCGGCCTTGACCGCTTCCCACGCGCTCTCGCCGGAGGCTTGCAGCTCCTTCAGCTTCCCCTGGATCTCCTGGCGCTTCTCTCGCAGCGCCGAGACGCGCGCCTGATACCGCTGGCGCGCCTCCGCCGTCAGGTCGCTGGCCCGCTTCTCCAGCCTGTCGATGGCGGCGTTCCATTCGTCCAGCTGGCGCTTGATCCGCTCGACGTACTCTTCACGTTTCTCGGCCATACAGCCCCCTCGAAAGCACCTTGGTAACGAAGCGAAATGGAGCCGAGGGGAGTCGAACCCCTGACCTCTTGAATGCCATTCAAGCGCTCTCCCAACTGAGCTACGGCCCCGGTTTCGGTGGACGGTAGGCAGTGGTCGGTGTGCAGTCAACCGCCACCGGATACCGGCGCACGGCCAACCGCACACCGGCGTACAGCACACCTCACACCGAACAGCGCCCCCGAGGGGAATCGAACCCCTACCGCCAGCTTGAAAGACTGGTGTCCTAACCGTTAGACGACGGGGGCTCAGTGCGCCAGGGAGGATTCGAACCCCCGACCTGCGGCTTAGAAGGCCGCTGCTCTATCCAACTGAGCTACTGGCGCCTCCAGCCGACAAGCTCGCGGCGGGGATTGAACCCGCGACCTCTTCCTTACCAAGGAAGCGCTCTACCACTGAGCTACGCGAGCGACAGGCCCGGCAGGACTCGAACCTGCAACCCCCGGTTTTGGAGACCGGTGCTCTGCCAATTGAGCTACGGGCCTACTCCATGCCGCCGCATGGCTGGGGGCGGACTCGAACCGCCGACACCCGGATTTTCAGTCCGGTGCTCTACCAACTGAGCTACCCAGCCAACTACGGTAAGTGGTGAGGGGTGAGGGGTGGGGAGTAAACGCCGGACCCCGACCGCATACCGCTGCACCGCAAACCGCTGACCGAACTCCCTCCGCATACCGCCTCACCGTACACCGCTCACTGACTCCGGGGGTGGGATTCGAACCCACGACCTAGTGGTTAACAGCCACCCGCTCTGCCGCTGAGCTACCCCGGAATGTACGTCGACTCACTCGCTTTTGGTTTTCAGTCAACAAGATTAAGCCCGCCTACGCGTTCCCTCGCAGGCGGGCCTCACAATCCGACGGAGCCAGCCGCACCTGCGCTAGGCGCGCCCTCTAAAGTTGAAGAAGGCGTGGGTCAGATACCAGCTCTGCCCGAACAGCCGACTCATCCTGGCTCCCGTCTGATGGTGTCTGGACTCGCGCTTCCGTAGGTAGCGGGGGCGGGATTCGAACCCGCGACCTCCGGGTTATGAGCCCGGCGAGCTACCTGACTGCTCCACCCCGCAGCAGTTGTGAGGGTCGAAACGTATCGGAGCGCCCATGGGGTGTCAACCGCGGAAGGGCGCGGAAGATGGTGGCGTGGCGGGCCGCGGCGCGTGGGGGAGGGGCGTGGAGGTTGACAATATTGGTCATTTGGCCAAATTACCAAGCGTTGACGATCACCCCCACCGAGGTACGGCCCATGGACCCCGACACACGCGCCCGTTTCGATGCCCGGGCCCGGATCATCAAGGCGATGGCCCACCCGACGCGCCTCTTCTTCGTCGACCAGCTGGCCCAGGGCGAGCGCTGCGTCTGCGAGCTGACCGAAGAGGTGGACGCCGACGTCTCCACCGTCTCCAAGCACCTTTCGCTGCTCAAGGAGGCCGGGATCGTCGCCGACGAAAAGCGCGGCACCCGGGTCTACTACTCGCTCAAGATGCCCTGCGTCTTGGGCTTCTTCTCCTGCGTCGAAACGGTGCTACAAGAGCAGGCGAGAGCGAGCGCCAGCGTAATCTAGACAATGGACTCGATCGTTGAGCGTTTGCTTGCTGGGTGTCGATGATTTCGATTGAGGAATTGAACGTCTAACATTGGTCATCGGTCATTGAACTGGTCTAAAGAGTGGAAACCGCTGGCCGCCATGGCCGCCGTCTTCCTCGCCTTTTTCTTCCTCCCCGCCGGCGCCCTGCCCGAGTTCGACGGCCCGCGCAACGCGCCGTTCGAAGCGCTGCAGCTGACCCACCTCTACGCCCGCGAGCACGTCATCACCTGCCTGATCCCCGCCTTCTTCATCGCCGGCGCGATGGGGATCTTCGTGCGTCAGGCCGCGGTGATGAAGTACCTGGGCGCCGGCGCCAACAAGGCTGTGGCCTACGGCGTGGCGGCCACCTCGGGCACGATACTCGCCGTCTGCTCGTGCACGGTGCTGCCGCTGTTCGCCGGGATCTACGGCATGGGCGCGGGGCTGGGCCCGGCGACGGCGTTCCTCTACTCGGGCCCGGCGATCAACGTGCTGGCGATCATCTTCACCGCCCGGGTGCTGGGCGTCGAGTTGGGCCTGGCGCGCGTGGCCGGCGCGGTGGTCTTCGCCGTGATCATCGGACTGCTGATGCACGGCCTCTTTCGGCGCGACGAGAGCGAGCGGCTGGAGGCGTCCGTAGCAACGGCTGGAGCGGAGGAAGAGCGGCCACTGTGGCAGACGGCGACCTTCTTCGCGGCCCTGGTGGGGATACTCGTGTTCGCCAACTGGGGCGAGCCGGGCGAAGCGCGGGGCGTGTGGTCGATCGTCTACGAAGCGAAGTGGTGGGTCACGGCGGGGCTGGGCGTGGCGCTGGGAGCGATCCTCGTGGCTTGGTTCGAGCTGCAGCCGCGTTGGGTCGTAGCGGTCGCGCTGCTGACGGTGGGTGCCGCGCTGCTGTCGTCCGGACCGTTGGTTCCGTTCACTGCCGGAACGATCGGCCTCTCCATCGTCATGGTCCGGTCCGGCGGCCCGGCGGAGGAGTGGTTCGCGTCGTCGTGGGGCTTCGCCAAGCAGATCCTGCCGCTCTTGTTCGCCGGCGTGCTGATCGCCGGCGCCCTGCTGGGGCGGCCGGGTCACGCCGCCCTGATCCCGCCCGAGTGGATCAGCGACGCGGTGGGCGGTAACTCGGCATTCGCCAACGGCTTCGCGTCGGTGGCCGGCGCCTTCATGTACTTCGCCACCCTGACCGAGGTCCCGATTCTGGACGGGCTGTTGGGGAGCGGCATGGGCAGCGGTCCGGCGCTGGCGCTGCTGCTCGCCGGCCCGGCGCTGTCGCTCCCCAACATGCTGGTGATCCGCAGCGTGCTGCGAACGAAGAAGACGCTGGCCTACGTGTCGCTGGTGGTGGTGATGTCCGCCGCCGCCGGCCTGATTTACGGAGCTTACCTGACCTGAGGAAGGTGACGAGGATGGAAAAGACGGTGAAAAAGATCGAGATCTTGGGGACCGGCTGTCCCAAGTGCAATCAACTGACGGAGAACGCCGAAGCGGCGGCTCGCGAGGTGGGCGGCTGCGAGGTGGTGAAGGTGAACGACGTGAAGGAGATCATGAGCCGCGGCGTCACCCTGACGCCGGCGCTGGCCGTCGACGGCGAGCTGAAGGCGGCGGGGAAACTCCTGTCGAGCGACGAGATACGGGCGCTACTGGGCTAGCGCTCCGCCGCCGAAGATGATCGGAGCTTGCGGCACGCTGCCCCGGGCGGATATCGTCACGGGGTCATGCCCACATCATCCCTGACACGCACGCTGGAGAGCGCGCTAGCCGGCATCGTCGGCCGCGAGTCGGTGCTCACCGAGCCGGGCGAGCTGCTCTCGTTCGAGTCCGATGCGCTGACCGCGTACCGGGCCACGCCCGCCGCCGTGGTCTTCGTGCACGACACCGATCAGGTGCAGCGTGTCGTCTCCCTCCTATATAAGGAGCGGATCCCCTTCGTCCCCCGGGGCGCCGGTACCGGTCTGTCGGGCGGCGCGCTGGCCGACGGCGCGGTCATCATCCAGCTGTCGCGGATGAACCGGATCCTCTGGGTGGACGAGGAGAACGGCCGGGCCCGGGTGCAGCCGGGCGTGGTTAACACGCAGCTGAACGAGGCGGCGGCGGCGCACGGTCTCATGTACGCGCCGGACCCGTCCAGCCAGACGGTCTCGACGCTGGGCGGCAACGTGGCGGAGAACTCCGGCGGCCCCCACTGCCTCAAGTACGGGGTCACCAGCAACCACATCCTCGGGCTGACGTTCGTCACCCCGGAGGGCAAGCTGGTCGACTTGGAGCCCGACGGCCGACCGGGCTACGACCTGGTGGGGACGTTCGTGGGGTCGGAGGGGACGCTGGGGATCTGCACCGAGATCGAGGTCCGTCTGGTACCGATCCCGGCGGCGGTCGAGACCACCCTCGCCCATTTCGATGATGTAGGGGCGGCGGGCCGGGCGGTGTCGGCGATCATCGCCGCCGGCATCGTCCCGGCGGCGCTGGAGATGATCGATCGTAACACGATCCGGGCGGTGGAGGCGTCGGTCTACGCCGCCGGCTTCCCCACCGACGTGGCCGCCTCGCTGATCGTCGAGCTCGACGGTCCGAAGGCCGGCCTGGCGGAGCAGGCGGCGGACGTGGAGAAGATCCTGAACGAGAACGGCGCCCGCGAGGTGGCCCGAGCGAAGGACGACGCCGATCGGACGAAGTTCTGGAAGGCGCGGAAGTCTGCGTTCGGTGCCATGGGCCGGATCGGCTCCGAGCTGATGGTGCAGGACGCGACCGTGCCGCGCAGTCGCTTGCCCGATGTGCTGGACCGCGTCTACGAAGTCGCGAAGAAGTACGACCTGACGATCACCAACGTCTTCCACGCCGGCGACGGCAACCTGCACCCGAACATCCCGTTCGACGCCCGGGACGAGGCGCTCCTCGAGCGGGTCCACGCCGCCAGCCGCGAGATCATGGAGGCCTGTGTCGAGGCCGGCGGAACCATCACCGGCGAGCACGGGGTCGGGGTCGACAAGCGCAAGTACATGCGACTGGTGTACTCGGAAGAGGACCTGCAGGCGATGCGGTGGGTCAAGGACGTCTTCGACCCGGACGGGCTGTGCAACCCCGGCAAGCTCTTGCCCGACGACGCGCCAACCGCGGCGGCGGCAGAACGGCCGGTCGCGGCCGGGCCGTCGGAGATCGATGTCGGCGAAACGATCCGTTCGGAGCTCGGCGCGAAGATCCTGGTGAAGGAGACCGGCGGCTTCGTGATCGACGGTGAGCCGGCCGAGGTGGTGGCCGCGCCGGACTCGATCGACGAGCTGGCCGAGCTGATGAAGCTGGCAACGGCTCACGGCTGGATCGTGGTGCCGGCCGGTCAGGGCGGCTGGTCCGGGGTGGGAACGCCGCTCAAGCGCCACGAGCTGGTGGTCAGCACGCGGCGCCTCAACGCGCCGGTCGAGCATCACCCGGACGACCTGATCGCCACGGTCCAGGCCGGCATCCCGCTGTCGGGGCTCCAGAGCTCGTTGGAAGAGCGCGGCCAATGGTGGCCGGTCGACACGCCCGGCGGCGGCACGGTGGGCGCGATCCTGGCCACGGGCGCCGCCGGGCCTCTGGCCGTGATGTACGGAGCGCCCCGAGACCTGGCCCTCGGCCTGACGGTCGTGTTGGCCGACGGCCGCGTCGTCCGGGCCGGCGGTCGCGTCGTGAAGAACGTCGCCGGGTACGACATGGTGAAGCTGTTCACGGGCAGCTGGGGCACGCTGGGTATCATCGCGGAGGCGCACCTGCGGCTCCACGCCCGGCCGCCGGGCGATGAGACCCGGGTGTTCGTGGCGGGCCGGCCCGACGACCTGGTCGCGTTCGCCGCGCGGCTTGCCCGGAGCGGCTCGCTGCCGCCGGCGGCCACCGAGATCGTTTCGCCGGCCGTCGCCGATGCCCTCGACATGCGGACCGGTCACTGGCGGATGGCCGTGCGCTGGCTGGGGTTCGAGCGCGCCGTCACCGACGCGATCGCCGCGGCGGAGCGAGCGGCGACCGAGGTCGGCCTGCTGAGCGACCGGCGCAAGACGGTATGGGATTCGTTCCGCACGCTGGAGACGCAGCTGGGGTCGGCCCTGACCCTGCGGGTCGACGCGCCGATGCGGGCGATGGACGAATTGCTCCATCGCGCCACCGTGTTTACCGGCAGCGAGTTTCCGCTGGTGCAGGCGTCGCCCCTCGACGGGCGTGCCTGGATCTTCGTCCCCGATTCGCTGTACGAGAGCGGCAAAGGCGAGCGGATGTGGGCGCTGCGCATCGAGGAGCTGCGCCGCGTGGCGGCGGAGCGAGGCGGCGGCGCGCGAATCGAGCGTGCGCCGGTGGCCCTGCGCGGGACGATCGACCCGTGGGGCGACACGGGCGCCGCCCAGCGGCTGCACGGCGGACTGAAACTGGCGTTCGATCCGAACGGTACGCTGATGCCGGGGTTCTTCGTTGGAGGTCTGTAACGTGTGGTGGGCGGCATGGGCATGAGGTGGGGAAAGCAGGAGATGCAGGGAGGGCGGGGGGCGCGGCGGGCGCGGGGGGCGCGGGGGGCGCTTCGACGCTTCCCGCTGGCGGTCGCAGCACTGGCGACCAGCTGCGTGTTTTACCAGCCCATCGAGCCGTCCATGGTCTGGCACCCCTTCGAGGCCACCGCCTATTGCGACTACGGCTTCACCGCCTCGGGCGTTTGGGTCCGGGAAGGCATCGTGGCCGGCGACCCGCGGGTCCTTCCGTTGGGAAGCGTCATAGATATCCGGGTGGACGGCGATGTGTTGGGCGGCTACGAAGTCATGGACACGGGCGGCAAGGTGGAGGGATACGTCATCGACATCTGGATGTCCACCTGCGAGGAGGCGACCGAGTTCGGGCGGCGGCAGGTCAGGGTGAGGGTGCGGAAGAAGGGTGATCTGAAGAGTTGAGACCGTGGTCGACGACGATGAAAACGGCGAGGGCCGGATGAGGATCTACACGCGCAAGGGCGACAAGGGCGACACATCGCTGTTCGGCGGTCAGGAGGTCACCAAGGACCACGTCCGGGTCGAGGCGTACGGGACCGTCGACGAGCTCAACAGCGCTTTGGGCCTGGCGGTGACCAGGCTCGGCGACGAGATGGCCGACTGGCGCCAGCGGCTTCACGCCATCCAGTCCGACTGCTTCGTTCTCGGTGCCATCATGGCCACGCCCCGGACGGGCGCTGAGAAACCCGAGCACATTCCAGATCTTCCGAAGGACCGGGTGACCCGGCTGGAAGAGTGGATCGATGAGTTGGACGAGGAGCTCGAGCCGCTGACGGCCTTCGTGCTGCCGGGCGGCAGCGAGTCCGCGGCGACGCTGCAGATGGCGCGCAGCGTCTGTCGGCGGGCCGAACGGCGTGTGGTCGCCCTCGCCCGGGAGGAGACCATCGAGCCGCCTCTACTCGCCTACCTGAACCGGCTCTCCGATCTTCTCTTCACCCTGGCGCGGGCCGCCAACGCGCGGCGCGGCGTCGACGACGTCGAATGGCACCCGGAGTCGAGCTGAGGAAGATGCGACACGAGCGATTCGTACTGGAGAACAGGGACGGCGACCCGATCCGTGGCGACGTGCGGCGCGGGGACGAAGTCCGCGATGGCGGCGCCATCGTGGTATGCCACGGGTTCAAGGGCTTCAAGGACTGGGGCTTCTTCCCCTACGTCTCCGAGCAACTGGCGACCCGCACGGGATACCCGGTCATCACGTTCAACTACTCGGGCAGCGGCATCGGCGCCGACCTGCTCAACTTCACCGAGCTCGACAAGTTCGAGGCGAACACGTTCAGCAAGGAGCTGGACGACCTCCAGGTCGTGCTGGATACCGCCGAGTCAGGTGAGCTCCCGGGCATCGATGGCCGTGAGCGGTTCGGCCTGCTGGGTCACAGCCGCGGCGGCATCAGCACGATCATCACCGGAGTCGAGGACGACCGGATCGGCGCTATCGTGACGTGGAGCGCGGTGGCGTATATTGACCGCTGGAGCGAGGAAAAGAAGGAAGAATGGCGACGCGAGGGCCGCATCGAGATCCTCAACACACGGACCGGCCAGATGATGCCGCTGGGGATCGATACTCTGGAAGACTACGAGCGAAATAAGGAGCGGCTGGACCTGGAGAAAGCGGCGGCCCGGCTGGAAGTGCCGTACCTGATCGTCCACGGCACCGAGGACGAGTCGGTGAGCGTCAGCGCGGGCGAACAGCTGGCGGAAGCGGCGCCGGATGACACGACGCGCTTCTCGCCCATCGAAGGGGCCGGCCACACGTTCGGCGCGGTGCATCCGTTCGAGGGCACTACCGACGAGCTGGAGCGGGCGATCGGGCTGAGCGCCGATTGGTTCGCCGAGCATCTGACGGACCAGGGCTGACCGTCCATGCGTCGAAGCGCGATCCAGGGAACGCTGCTCCTCCTCGTCGCCCTGGCCTCGTGCGCGCGGGTCGCCGACGAGGGCACGACCGTCGACGCCGCTTCACTGGATGCGACGGTTGACAGCCTCCTCCGCGCCTCCGAGCGAGCATGGAACGGCGGCGACCTGGACGGCTTTCTCCACTGGTACGCGGGAGGATCGGAGACCTCGTTCATGAGGTCACGCGGACCGATTTACGGGTGGGAGACGATTCGGGACCTGTACGCGCCGCGCTTCGAACCGGGAGCCGACCGCGACTCGTTACGCTTCGAGGATGTGGCGACCCGACCGCTGGGGCCGGGCCTGGGCTTGGCCACGTTTCGCTACGTTCTCTTCCGGGGCGACTCGACCACATCGAACGGCATCGTCACCCTCGTGCTGGCCGAAGGGCCGGAGGGGTGGCGGATCGTCCACGACCACAGCAGCGAAAGTCCGGATTAATCGGCAGCGGCCGGCTCGAGAACAGGCCAGCTGCGTGGTTAGGCGGGGTGAACATCGAGCATGGAACATCCAGCACGGAACGTTGAAGTCACCGCCGAACGGATAACATCGGACGTGGAGCTGTGAACGGAGAACCGAGGAGACAGCTCGGCGGGTAGTGAATCCGATCGATGGCGACCTTCGACGTCGAACGTTCAATGGTCAACGTTCAACGATCGGCTGTGCCTTCGATGTGGATGTCGGATGTTGGATGTTCGATGTTCACCAGCGACATCGAACGGCGTGGCCCTTCCTCACCCGCCCCGCGTGTGCATCTCCCGGTGGGGATCCCGTCGCAGATCTTCGATCTGATATAGCGGGCCGCGCGCCGAGTTGAGCTCCGCCCGCTTCTCCGCTCCACGATCGGCCCGCTCCTGCCACGTCTCCGCGATCAGCTCGCGGATCTCCGCCGTCGTCGCTCCTTCACGGACCGGGGTGCGCAGATCGACGCCCTTCGCCGCATACAGGCAGAGTAGCCACACACCGTCGGCGGTGATGCGGCTGCGGTCGCAGGTCCGGCAGAACGGCTCGGTGGTCGACGCGATGGTCCCGAACACCGTCCCGTCGGGCAGGACGTAACGGTCCGCCGGCGCCCGCCCGTTGCCTCCCAGCTCGCGGATCGGGCCGTAGTGCCGCTCGAGCCGCTCGATCATCTCTCGCTTGCTCACCACCAGGTCCATCGACCAGCGCGTGGCGCCGCCCACGTCCATGTACTCGATGAACCGGACCTCGGCCGAGCGCTCCCGGGCGAACTCGATCAGCTCGACCAGCTCGTCATCGTTGAAGCCGCGGATCACCACCGTGTTGAACTTCATCCCGGTCATCCCGGCGCTGCGGGCGGCATCGATTCCCCGGATCACGTGATCCAGGTCGTCGCGGCGCGTCAGCTGCCGAAACCGATCCGGGCGCAGCGTGTCGAGGCTTACCGTGACCCGATCCAGGCCGGCGCGCTGCAGGCGCTCGGCGTGCCGGGCGAGCAGGACGCCGTTGGTGGTCAGGCTGAGGTCGCGCACGTCCGGGTTCGCGGCGAGCCGTTCGACGATCTCCGACACCTCGCGGCGCATCAGCGGCTCGCCGCCGGTCAGCCGGACCTTCTCCACGCCCAGGTCCGTGAACGCCTTCACGGTGCGGCCGATCTCCTCCACCGTCAGCATGTCGTCACGCGGCAGCCAGGTGTACTCCTCCTCCGGCATGCAATACGTGCACCGCAGGTTGCACATGTCGATCACCGACACGCGCAGGCTGCCCAGCGGCCGACCCAGCCGGTCGGTCAACCGGGTCGCGCGGTCCGCGACCGGATTCGTTCGTGCCTCGGTGGCTCTACCCAACGGGATCTCCTGACCCCTCCGTGTGATGACTCACGCTGCTAACGGGTGCGTGAACCCTTCAGCATGCGGGAGATGACCGGTTGATGCAAGGTCGTGGGTCGGAAACCTCGCAGGGTTCGGTGATGTTCTTCGGTTGATGTAACCGTTTACTCAACGCTGGGGTTCCAAAAATGAAGCCACGCAATCACCGTTTTTTCAACGCCATTACGCTGCTCTCCGTCGCCCTTGTGGCCTGCAACGAGGCCGAATCGCAGGATGCCGGGAGCGCCGATGTCCCGTTCAGCACGCGCGGTTGGGAGACGGATTTCTCGATCCACTCCGTCCCGCTGGACGAGATCATGTCGGGTGGACCGCCCAAGGACGGCATCCCGGCCATCGATCGGCCGCGCTTCGTCTCGGTAAACGAGGCCGACGAGTGGATCGGCGATCGCGAGCCGGTGATCTTGTTCGAGCACGACGGCGAGGTCCGTGGCTACCCGTGGCAGATTCTCATGTGGCACGAGATCGTGAACGACGAGGTCGCGGGGCTGCCCGTCGCCGTCACCTACTGCCCGCTCTGCAACACGGCGATCGCGTTCGACCGCCGCCTGGACGGCCGGGTCCTCGATTTCGGCACGACCGGCAAGCTGCGGCACAGCGATCTCGTGATGTACGACCGCCAGACCGAGACCTGGTGGCAGCAGGCCACCGGCGAGGCGATCGTCGGTCAGCGGACGGGCGAAACCCTCACCTTCCTGTCGGCGCCCACGGTCAGCTGGGAGGATTTCAAGCGGGAATATCCCGACGCCCGCGTGCTGAGCCGCGAGACCGGTTACGACCGACCGTACGGCCGCAACCCGTACGAAGGCTACGACCGCGGCCGGCCCTTCCTGTACCGCGGACCGCGCGACGACCGGCTTCCGATGATGGAGCGCGTCGTGGTCGTGAAGGTCGACGACGACGCGGTGGCTTTTCCCCTGGGCACCCTGGCGGACGAACGGGCCATCAACCACCGGGTGGGCGACGTTCCGGTGGTGCTCTTCCATCGACCGGGCACGGCCTCGGCGGTGGACGCCGACCGGATCGCGCAGGGCCGTGACATCGGAGCGGCCACGGCGTATCTGCGGACCGTCGACGGCCGGACGCTGACCTTCGTGCCGGACGGTGACGCCTTTCAGGACGAGGAGACGGGAACGCGGTGGAACTTGCTGGGCGCGGCGGTTTCGGGGCCGCTGGAAGGGAAGACGCTGGAGCCGGCGGTTCACTACATCCCGTTCTGGTTCGCCTGGGCGGCGTTCGCTCCGGAGACGCCGGTGTACGGACAGGAGTGAGCGGGGCCTGCCATCTGGCGCCGGGCCGCTATATTCCTCGTTTCGATACAGGCCACTCGAACCCGGCACCGGATCGTGATCGAAAACGTCTGCGTCTACTGCGCGTCGAGCACCCAGGCGGACACGAGGTACCAGGAGGCAGCGGAGCGGCTCGGCCGCCTTCTGGCCCGCCACGGCATGACGGTCATCTATGGCGCCGGCGGCGTCGGCTCGATGGGAAAGCTGGCCGACGGCGCGCTGGCGGAAGGCGGCCGCGTGGTGGGCGTGATCCCGCGCTTCATGAAGGACTTGGAGTGGTACCATCGCGAGGTCAGGGAGATCGTCGAGGTGGACGATCTGCACGGACGTAAGCGCGAGCTGCTCCGCGAAGCGGATGCGGTGGTGGCGCTGCCCGGCGGTTCCGGCACGCTGGACGAGCTGATCGAAGCCATCTCGCTGAAGCGTTTGGGCAGCTTCACCGGGCCCATCGTGATGGTGAACGTCGGCCGCTTCTTCGACCCCTGCATCGAGCTGCTGGAACGCTGCATCGAAGAACGTTTCATGGATCCGCGGCATCGCGAGATGTGGCAGGTCGTCGCGCAGCCCGAACAGGTGATCGAGGCCTTCAGTGCGGCGCCGCCGTGGTCCAGCGACGCTATCGGCTTCGCCGCGATCTGACGAGCCGAGAAGACGAAGGGCTCCAGCGGACCGATCGCACGGCCCGCTCGAGCCCCTGTTCCGATACGCCTGCCGCTATCTCTGCTTGATGATCATGTCCGGATCGATCACGACGTCGTAAGGCCCGCTCCCCTCGAAGCTGCACTGCAATTCGATATTGTAGCCGTACCGGTTGCCGGCCTGGTTCGGCTTCATGTCCCGGCCCCCGGCGGGAACGCCGCGCCCCCTGGCCCCGTACGGCGGCGGGTCGCTGAACGGCCAGTTTCCCGGACCCGCTTTGCTGGTGACCGTGAACGAGTCGGCGTGCGCGTCCGTCGCCAGGACCCAATCGATCGAGTCGCCCTGATACAGGGTCGCCGACCACGGGGTCACCGTGGTCTGGACGCCCTCACCGGGACAGCGGGCGTCGATGGTGACCGTGACGAGACCTTCTTGGGACTGGGCGGGTTGGCGGGCCATGTAGCTGAAGCCCACGGCGCTCAGCGCCAGCGCGCCGACCGCGAGGATGACAGCACGGTGCATGGGCAATCCTCCTTGTTGAGTAAAAGATGCGCCAATCTCGGCGTTGGTCACCTTGTTGACAAGACCGGGCCGGAACTCGCGCGGCCCTCGATCAGAGCGCATTTTGTTCCTGTACGCAGGCAGCCCGAACAACCCGCGAGGTGGCTGGATGAGCCAGAACGACCGCGACAGCGAGCCGCTCGATACGTTCGAGCACCCGCAGACTGTCGGCCCTTACAAGATCCTGCAGGTGATCGGAGAGGGCGGAATGGGTTACGTCTACGAGGCGGAGCAGACCGAGCCGGTCCGCCGCCGCGTCGCCCTCAAGGTGATCAAGTCGGGGATGGACACGCGCCAGGTCGTCGCGCGGTTCGAGGCCGAGCGCCAGGCGCTGGCGCTGATGGACCACCCCAACATCGCCAAGGTGTTCGACGCCGGCGCCACCGAGGCGGGCCGCCCCTACTTCGTGATGGAGCTGGTGAAGGGGTTGCCGATCAACGAGTACTGCGATGTGCACAAGCTGTCGATCCGCCAGCGGCTCGAGCTGTTCGTGCCGGTCTGCCAGGCGGTCCAGCACGCGCACCAGAAGGGCGTGATCCACCGCGACCTGAAGCCGTCCAACGTGCTGGTCAGCGAGGGGGGCGCGGGCGCCGTGCCGAAGATCATCGACTTCGGCATCGCCAAGGCGACGGGCCAGCGACTGACCGAGAAGACGCTGTTCACCGAGCACGGTCAGGTGATCGGCACGCCGGCCTACATGAGCCCGGAGCAGGCGGAGATGTCGGGGCTCGACGTCGACACCCGCACCGACATCTACTCGCTGGGCGTGCTGCTGTACGAGCTGCTCGTCGGCCGGCTGCCCATCGACCCGTCGTCGGTCGGCGTCCACGTCTTCCTGGCGCAGCTGGTGATGCGAGAGACCGACGCGCCAACGCCGAGCTCCCGGCTCAGCAGTCTGGGCGATGCCCAGAAGTACATCGCCAGCGTGCGGCACTTGGAGCCGGCGGCGCTGCGGCGCGAGCTGAAGGGCGACCTCGACTGGATCGTCATGAAGGCGATGGAGAAGGACCGCACGCGCCGCTACGAGACGGCCAACGCCCTGGCGATGGACCTGAGGCGCTATTTGGCCAACGAGCCGGTGGCCGCCCGACCGCCCAGCACCGGCTACCGCTTGGGCAAGTTCGTCCGTCGCAATCGGGTCGCCGCGGCCGCGGCGGCGGTCGTCGCCCTCACCCTGATCGTCGGCGCGGCGGTGTCCGCCGTGGGCATGGTCCGGGCGACCCGCGCCGAGGAGCGTGCCGCCAGAGAGGCGGAAGCCGCCCGTCAGGTCTCCGACTTCCTGGTCAGCCTGTTCGAGGTGTCGGATCCCGGCACCGCCCGGGGCAACACGATCACGGCCCGGGAGATCCTCGACGCGGGTGCCGAACGGATCGAGGACGAGCTGGCCGACCAGCCGCGCCTCCAGGCGCGCATGATGCACACGATCGGAGATGTCTATCACGAGCTCGGCCTCTACGATCGCGCCGTCGAGATGCTGGAGGCGGCCTTGGCCATCCGGGAGCGTACGCCGGGGGTCGACGACGTGGAGATCGCCGAGAGCCTGAACCAGCTGGCCAATCTCTATCGCGAACGAGGGCGCTACGACGAGGCCGAGCCGCTTTTCCTCCGCGCCCTGGCCATTTGGGAGCGGGAGCTGGGTCGAAATCATCCCCAGGCCGCCGTCGCCCTCAGCAACCTGGGGTCGCTACACATGGAGCAGGGGGACTACGCGGCCGCTGAGACTTTGCTGAGCCAATCGGTGACCGTGTCGGAAACGGCCTATGGACCTGACGATCCGCGGGTCGGCGCCAGTCTGACCAACCTGGCGATCAGCTTCTGGGCGCAGGGCCAGCTGAAGGCAGCCGAGCCGCTGCTGACCCGGGCGCTGGCCATCGAAGAGCGCTCGCACGGCGCGGATCATCCCGATGTGGCGGAAAGCCTGAACAACCTGGGTGCGCTCTACTGGACCCTCGAGCGTTACGCGGATGCGGAGCCACTGTACGAGCGGGCGCGGCGGATATTCGAGAAGGCGCTGGGGCCGGACCACCTGAACACGGCGGCGGTGCTCAACAACCTGGGCGAAACGTACTGGGTCCAGGGCAAGTATGACGACGCCGAACCCATGTACCGCCGCTCGTTGGAGATCAAAGAGAAGGTTCTGGAGCCCGACCATCCGTCCATCGCCATGACGCTCAACAATCTGGGTAACCTGTACCGGGACGAGGGGCGCCCGGACGACGCGGAAGCCGCTTACCAGCGCGCCCTGGCCATCCGCGAGAAGGTGTTCGGCTTCGAGGGTGGCCCGGTGGTGGAGACGCTGGAGGGCTACGCCCGGCTGCTGCGTCAGACCGGCCGCCCGGAGGAGGCGGCGGAGCTGGAAGAGCGGGCCGGCCGCATCCGGAAAGGAGACTGAACATCGAACGTCCAACGCCCAACGCCCAACGTCCAACGGGCGGCCTAAACGTTGGACGTTGGACGTTGGACGTTCGATGTTGGATGTTCAGCTCCCTCTTTTGTCGCGTGAGAGTGGTCTGTAGTTTAGGTCCACGCACACAACGCGTAGCTGCTCGAGTTCGGCCGTCCATCCACACGGCCGCAGCGCTCCAGGTATCTGTCCATCAACGAGCTGGAGGAGGGTATGCGCGGATCCGTACTGGCCGTCGCGGGCATGCTCGTCATCCTGGCGGGAGCCGGGGTTCCCGACCCGCAGGGTAGCGACGTACTGCTCGTCACGAACAAGAGCGAGAACACGCTTTCGTTTTTCGATTTGGGCACCGGCGACGAGCTCGCCCGGATCGAGACCGGACCGAACCCGCACGAAGTGGCGGTCACGCCGGACGGCCGCCTGGCCTTCGTCGCCAACTACGGGTCCAACAGTCTCACGGTGGTCGATGTGGCGAAGCGGGAGTCGCTGGGCGGGATCGATCTGGGTGAACACTCGCGACCGCACGGGATCGTGGTGTCGAGCGACGGCGGCTCGGTCTGGGTGACGACGGAGGGCTCGCAGCACTTGGTGGAGGTCGACGTCGAGAGCCGGGCGGTGAAGCGGGCGGTGCGCACGGGTCAGCAGGTGACCCATATGGTCGCCCTGGCCGAGGGTGCTGGAAAGGCATACACGGCGAACATCGGGTCGGGCACCGTCACCGCCATCGATATGCGTGACGGTACGGTGATCAAGCAGATCGCCACCGGGGCCGGCGCCGAGGGAATCGCCGTCACCCCGGACGAGCGCTACGTTCTGGTCACCAACCGCGAGGCCGGCACGTTCTCGGTCATCGACGTTTCGAGCGACGAGATCGTCCACAGCATGGAGGTGGGCGGCTTCCCGATTCGGGTGGAGGTGACGCCCGACGGCCGGCGTGCGCTGGTCAGCCAGGCCACCGCGTCCACCCTGCTGGAGATCAACGTCGCCGATTGGACGACCGGTCGTTCCCTGTCGGTCGGACGCATGCCGGTCGGGATCGAGATCTTGCCGGACGGCAAGGCCGCGATCATCGCCAACACGCGTGACGACGCGCTCACCGTGGTGGACCTCGAGAGCTTCGAAGAGAAGGCGACGCTGTCGGGGGGTGACGAGCCCGACGGCATGGCCTACACGGGGCGCTGAGCCGCCGGGCCGAACGGCGCGAGCGGCCAGTGGGACTCCTGGGTAGAGCTTCGTTCTGGTTGCCGGTCGCCCTTTGGCTGGCCGGTTGCACGATCGAGCACGGCGACGTGCGGACGCCCAGCGGCGAGCCGCCGGAGGCCGACAGCGTGCGGGTGCGAGAGACGGTCGAGGCGATCGCGGCGGCGCTTGAGGGCGGCGACCTGGTCGCCCTGGATTCGATCTATCACGACAGCGTTCTGGTCTACGAGGGCGGCGGTGTCGATCGCGGCTGGGCGGTCTATCGCGACGGGCACCTGAGACCTGAGCTCGAGGCGCTGACCGACCTGCGGTTCCGGTTCGACGACATAAGGGTCAGGCTGGCGGACGGCACCGCGTGGGTCACCTGTCGCTACGCGCTCGATGCCCTGCACGACGGTCAGGCCGTCTCGGCGCGCGGCGTGGCGACCCTGGTCTTCCGCGAGCTCGGCCGCCGCTGGCGGTTGGTCCACATCCACACCTCATCGGCCAGGGAATGATGGTTGACTACGTTAAGGCGCGGCCCGGGGAGAAGCTGGCATGAGCGGCACGCAGGCGAACGTGCGGCGCGAGCGGCTGGTGTCCCGGGATCCGCTGACCGGTGCGGAGCTCGGCGACTACCCGGTGATGTCCGCCGTGGAGGTCCGGGGCCTGGTCGCGGCGGCGCGTCGGGCCCAGGCCGACTGGTCGCAGCGCCCGCTGCACGAGCGGGTCCAGGCGATGCAGCGGCTGCGTCGGCTGGTCGCTGACCGGGCCGACGGCATCGCCCGAGCGATCCGGGCCGAGACCGGCAAGGTGCTGGGCGACGGCTGGTTCGAGGTCGTGATCGTCTGCGAGGGGCTGGCCTTCATCGCCAGACACGCGTCCAGCGTTCTTTTGGCCCGTCGCGCGGAGCCCGCTTTCTTCGCGCACCGGCGTGCCCGGGTCGCGTACGAGCCTTACGGCGTGATCGGGATCATCACGCCCTGGAACTACCCGTTCGTGATCGCGATGGGCGCGGTGACCGCGGCCCTGACCGCCGGGAACGGCGCGGTGCTGAAGCCGTCGGAGCAGACGCCGGGGATCGGCGCGCTGATCGTCGAGCTGGTCGCGGAAGCGACGGGGCACGAGGACCTGGTGCAGCTGGCCACCGGCGATGGAAGCACCGGTGCGGCGCTGGTCGAGGCGGGTGTCGACAAGGTGGCGTTCACCGGCTCGACGAGCTCGGGAAAGAAGGTGATGGAGACGGCGGCGAAGGTGCCGATCCCGGTCGTGCTGGAGCTGGGCGGCAAGGACGCCATGATCGTCTGCGCCGATGCCGACCTGGAGCGGGCGGCCCGGGGCGCGGTGTGGGGGGCGTTCCACGGCTGCGGCCAGGTGTGCATGGCGGTGGAGCGGGTCTACGCGGTGGACGCGATCTACGACGACTTCGTGGGTGCGGTGGTTCGACAGGCGCGTCGGGTGAGCGCGGGCGACGAGCCCGAGGCCATGGTCGGTTCACTGATCGCCGAGTTCCAGCGCGATAAGGTGGAAGCCCACGTGCGTGACGCCCGGGAGAAGGGTGCGCGCGCGCTGCTGGGCGGCCGTCCGCTGGAAGGGCCGGGCTACTTCTATGCGCCCACGGTCCTGACCGACGTGGATCACGAGATGGCGGTCATGCGCGAGGAGACGTTCGGCCCGGTGCTGCCGATCATGCGGGTGGCCGATGAGCGTGAGGCGGTTCAGCTGGCGAACGACACCGCGTTCGGTCTCGACGCCAGCGTCTGGACGTCGGACCGTGGGCGCGGGCGCCACATCGCCCGACAGCTGAAAGTCGGCGCCGTGCTGGTCAACGATCACCTGATCAACTACGCGTTTCCCGACCTGCCCTTCGGCGGCATCGGCGCCAGCGGCTTCGGACGCGTCCACGGCCTCGAGGGGCTGCGCGAGTTCGTCAGGCCCAAGGCGTGGGTCGAGGATCGCTTCCGGTTGAGTCGTGAGATCTACTGGTTCGAGGAGGGGGGCAGCGGTATCGAAATGTCTCGGGACGTCCTGACGTTGAGGCACGGACAAGGTCCGCTGCGACGGCTTCGTGCCGGTCTCCGCCTATTGCGGCGCCTGACACGATGACCGAGGCTCGTATCCCGACCCCGCTGGCCGACCAGCTCGACGGCATTCTCACCTGCGTTCACTGCGGCTTCTGTCTGTCGGCTTGCCCGACCTACGAGGTCCTGGGTGACGAGAACGACTCGCCGCGGGGACGGCTGTACCTGATGCGGGCGGTGGCCGAGGGGAGGCTGGACGCCGGCAACCGTTCGTTCGCCCTGCACATCGATCAGTGTCTGGGCTGTCGCGCCTGCGAGCCCGTCTGTCCGTCGGGCGTGCGCTACGGCGCGCTGCTGGAGCACGCACGCGCGGCTCGTGGCAGCGAGGCCGGCCCGGTCTCGCGGCTGTCGGGCTGGGCGCTCAACCTGGTCTTCGGGACCCCCTGGCTGCAGAAGGTCATCTGGGCGCTGCTGCGCTGGCTCAGGTTCACGCGGCTGCCGGCTCTGATCGCCCGCCTGGGGGCCGCCGGCCGGGCGCCGGGCCGGCTGCGCTTCGCCATGGCCATGCTGGCTGCCAGCGTACCGCGCCGGGTGGCCGGATCGAGAGGCAGCCGCTGGCGGTGGCGGCACGCCCCGGCGGACGCGCCGCCTGTCGAGGGCGAGCGGCTGGCCTTGCTGGAAGGGTGTGTGATGTCAGGCCTGTTCGGCCACGTCAATCGGGCGACGGAACGGGTGATCCACGCCCACGGCCATCCGACCGTCGGCCTGCCGGCGGGCCTCTGTTGCGGGGCTCTCCAGGCTCACGCGGGCGAGCTGATAGCGGCACGGCAGGTGGCACGCCGGGTGATCGACGCCTTCGAGGCTACCGGCGCGGACGTGCTCGTCACCAATTCCGCCGGCTGCGGCGCGGCCCTGCGCGAGTACGGAGACTGGCTGCACGATGACGACAGGTACCGGGAGCGAGCCGAGCAGCTTTCGGCTTCTGTCCGCGACGTCAGCGAGTGGCTGGCCGAGCGCGAGAGTCCGGAGCTGCGTCCCGTCTCCGGCCGCGTGGGTTACGACGCGCCCTGCCATCTGCTGCACGCGCAGGGGATCGCTGACGCGCCGCTCGAGGTGCTCTCCCGGATCCCCGGCCTGGAGGTGGTGTCTCTGCCACGCTCCGAACGCTGCTGCGGCGCCGCCGGCATCTACGGTTTGGCGCAGCGCCAACTCTCCGAGGACCTGTTGGAGCGCAAGCTGTTCGAGGCGGGCACGGCGGAGGTCCGTTGCGTGGCCACGGGCAACCCCGGGTGCCTCATGCAGATCGGAGCCGGCGCTCTCGTCCATCGGGTGCCGCTGGTCGCCGTCCATCCCGTCGAGCTGCTGGACGCGCGTCTGCGGCGGCGGGAGCGAGAGCCGGGCGAGCCGGCGACTCCGGTGCCGTGAAGAGGTGAAGAGTGGGTAGTGGGGTGTGTGGAGTAAGTAGGAGTAAGGGTAAGGAGTACGGAGTAGGGAGTGGGGGATGGCGATCGACGAGATTCCAAGAGGGTATCCGGGCCCGGGATGGAGGCGGACGCTCCACGAGGTCATCTTCGAGGCCGAGACGCCGGCGGGCAAAGGGTTCGATCTCGGACTCTTGCTGGCGATCGTGCTCAGCGTGGCCGCGGTGGTGCTGGAGAGCGTCGCCGGTATCCGTGCTCGCCACGGCGCCGCCCTGCGCGCCGTGGAGTGGTTCTTCACCATCCTGTTCACGGTCGAGTACGTGCTGCGGCTGATGTCCGTGCAGCGGCCGCTCCGCTACGCCCTCAGCTTCTTCGGCATCGTCGATTTCGTTGCCATCGTCCCCACCTACCTGAGCGTCCTGCTCCCGGGCGCCCAGTCGCTGATCGTCGTCCGGGCGCTGCGGCTGCTCCGGGTGTTCCGGGTGATGAAGCTGGTGCACTTCGTGGGCGAGGCGCGGATGCTGCGCGCGGCGTTGCGGGCCAGCTCCCGCAAGATCGTGGTCTTCCTCGGCACCGTGCTCACCCTCGTGCTCATCATCGGCGCCCTCATGTACCTGATCGAAGGCGAGACGAGCGGGTTCACCAACATCCCGGTGAGCATCTACTGGGCGATCGTCACGATGACCACGGTCGGCTACGGCGACATCGCGCCGGCCACCGTGCCCGGCCGCATGCTCGCCTCCATCGTGATGATCATCGGCTACGGCATCATCGCCGTGCCGACGGGCATCGTCACCGTCGAGATGGCGAACGTGCGGCGCCGGCCGATCACGACCCAGGCTTGCCCCGTCTGCGGCCGCGACGGGCACGACCGCGACGCCAAACACTGCAAGTACTGCGGCTCGATGTTGTAGGGCAGTGGTCATTTGTCTGAATGACCGACGCTCGAGTCGAAATCTCGACCATCAGCGCTCAGCTCTCAACGCTCAGATCGGAAGCGTGTTGATATGACCGGCCCCCGATTCCTTCCATATGATGCGTACGTCGAGTATCCGCCCGATGAGATGCGGCGCCGGGCCGCCGCCTTCGATGCCGAGATGCAGCGCCGCCGTACGGTCCGCGATTATTCGGATCGGCCGATCCCGCACGGCGTGATCGACCACTGCCTGCGCGCCGCCGGCAGCGCGCCCAGCGGGGCCAACATGCAGCCGTGGCACTTCGTCGTGGTGTCGGATCCCGAGATCAAGCGGCAGATCCGTGAGGCGGCCGAAGAGGAGGAGCGGGAGTTCTACCGCGAGCGGGCGCCGCAGGAATGGCTCGACGCGCTGGCGCCGCTGGGGACCGACGAGCACAAGCCGTTTCTCGAGACGGCGCCATGCCTGATCGCGATATTCGTCCAGCGGTACGGCCTGACGGCGGACGCCAGAAAATTCAAGCACTACTACGCCCAGGAGTCGGTGGGGATCGCCACGGGTCTGCTCATCGCGGCGCTCCACCACGCCGGCCTCGCCACGCTCACCCACACGCCGAGCCCGATGGGCTTCCTCAACGAGATCCTCGAACGGCCCGAGAACGAGCGGCCGTTCCTGCTCCTGGTTACCGGCTATCCGGCGGAGTCGGCCACGGTGCCGGACATCCAACGCAAGCCACTTGACGAGATCGCTACATTCGTGTGAACGACAGCGGCACATCGGTGGGTGAAGGAGATCGAGAGAATGCATCCTCAGATCGCGCCACTCTGCGAGATCGCCACGCTCAACAGCCGCCTCTTCCTCGACGCGCTGGAGGAGGTGACCGACGAGCAGGCCCGGCAGCGGCCGGCGGGTGTGGCCAACAGCATGGTCTTCGTCGCCCTCCACCTGCTCGATGCCCGCTGCTACCTGGCCCGGATGCTGGGCGCCGAGGCCAGTCATCCGTACGAGAAAGAGCTGGAAGCGGTACAGAGCATCGACGAGATGCAGGAGTTCCCGGCGCTCGAAGACGTCCGGGCGGCCTGGCGCGAGGCCTCGTCGTCGCTGGATCGGGCCCTGCGCGAGCTGACCGCCGAGCGGCTGATCGAGAAGGCGCCGGCGGAGTTCCCGGTCGAGGACCGAAGCACTCTGGGCGGGGTGGCGTTCCTGCTGCAGCACGAGTCATTTCATATCGGCCAGCTGGCGCTCTTGCGAAGGCAGGTCGGGTTGGGCTCGATGGGCTACCGAGATGTGATGGGAAAGCGATGAGCGAAAAGGTGCGGGAATACGAGGGCCGGGACATCGCCGTGAAATTCGACCTGCGGCGCTGCATTCATGCCGAGGAGTGCGTCCACGGGCTGCCCGACGTGTTCGATCGGGATCGCCGACCGTGGGTAAACCCGGACGGCGCGGACGCCGACCGGATCGCCGAGGTCGTGATGCGCTGTCCGACGGGCGCCCTTCAGTTCGAGCGTCGCGACGGCGGCCCGGCTGAACCTGTCCCGGACGAGAACGTGGTGCGGGCCGAGCCCGACGGCCCGCTCTACGTGCGAGGTGACGTCGAGATCGTCGACAGCGACGGCACCATCGTGCTGGGCGATACGCGCGTCGCTTTCTGCCGCTGCGGCGCCTCCAACAACAAGCCGTTCTGCGACAACGCGCACCTCGACTCGGGCTTCAAGCACCCGGGGAGCCTTCCCGACCAGCCGCCGGCGGACCAGGAGCTCATGGCGGGTGAGAAGCTGCGGGTGACCCCGCGCCCCAACGGGTCTCTCTTGCTCGAGGGGCCGTTCGTCGTTCGGGCTGCGGACGGGGTGGCCGAAGTGAAGCGGATGAAGGTCTCGCTCTGCCGCTGCGGTGCTTCACAGAAGAAGCCGTTCTGCGACGGGAGCCACAAGGCGATCGGGTTCACGGCCGAGTGAGCATCCGGGTCGCCATCGCCGCCGTGGCCGTCCTGGCCGGCGTGCCCACCGCCGCGCCGGCCCAGCACATCGCCTCCTTGCTCGAGGCCGGACCCGTCGATTGGTCGGCTTGGGAGACGACCTCGCGAGAGACCAGACGGGAGTTGCTGGAAGGGTTCGGGATCTGCGTGGACCAGCCTGGCATGGTCGAATCGCATCACGTGTTCGACTTCAGCGGCGACGGGATCGACGACCTGATCTACAGCGGCGACGACGTTACCTGCGACGGCCCCGGCAGCTCGGCGAAGCGGACCGCCCTGTTCCAGGCGCTGTACGGCGAGTTCAGCGAGATCTTCGTCCACAACGGCGTCATCGTCGACCTGTGGCGCGCGGCGCCGTGGCAGCCGGTGTCGTTCCTGATCCGGGCGGAAGACTGCTGTGGCAGCGTCTTCGTTCACTACTACTATTTTTACCCGGCCGAAGGCCGCCGGGACCTCCGCTACGACAGCTACAACCACATGGTGGCGGTTGTCGACATGCCGGCGCCGGAGATCGAGTACTCGCGCCCGCGCCCGTTCAGCGTGCGTCGGGGGCCGTACAGTCTGCGCGTCACGCCGGGCGACGATCCCGACTTCGTCTGGCCGTACGCCCGCCCGCACGATCCCACCGGCAACCTGCTGGCGACCTACCGCAGCGGCGCGGCCGGGATCGCGTTGGGCGAGGCGGAGGGCCCGGATGGGCGTAGATGGTGGTTCGTCCTGATGGACCCGTCCAGCCGCCCGCTGGGGATCCGCGGGTTCCAGGGCGCCTGGGAGTCGTCGCCGCCCGGCCGCGGCTATCTGGGGTGGATGAGCCCGGACGGCTTGTTGGAAATCGACTGGTGGCCGCGCGGGCTGGACACCGAGCGTTATTGGCGAAGCCGCTGAAGCGCGCGTCCTGGGGAGCGCTTCCAGATCCTGACTCAGCGGGCGCGCCGCAGCCGCCCCATGCCGCCGCCTTCCGTCGGCCACCCCTCCGTCAGCGGCGGTATCCGGGACCAGAGGGCCACCAGGTCACCATCTTCGCTGAGGTAGATAGTCCCGTCCGGCGCCACGGCGATGCTGCCCGTGATGAAATCGCCTTCGCTGCGGCGCCAGACCAGCGATCCGTCGGCCATATCCACCCGGCAGAGGGTCTGTCGACGCTCATCTCCACTCGGCACATCGTACTGGCATGGCACCAGCAGCGTCCCGTCGGCGAGGAGCGTCGGTGCGGTCGTCGGCGAGAAGCCTCTAGGCCTCAGATAGGCGTCTGAATCCCAGCGGAGCGTTCCGTCGGGGGTGAAGCTTCTCACGCCGCCTTGGGACTGGACATACACGTTGCCCTCCGCATCGATGACAGGTGAAGAGGCGCCCCAGGGGAGGCTGCGATCCCAGAGCTGAGTTCCCGTACTGTCGAAGGCCACGATGCCGCTGTCGAAGTAGGTGATCAGGATACGGTCTTCGAAGACGGCGGGCGTGGTATAGCGCGCCGGGCTGGGCGCGGGCACCGTCCACCGCAGTTCGCCGGCGGCTGATATGCGCGAGAGGCGTGGAGCCATCGGCGAAGGGTCGGATTGGGACCAGGTGACGTAGACCGCGCCGTCGGCCGCGATCACCGGGGCCGAGGCCCAATTAGAGGCCCGCATCGCTCCGGACCCCAGGGACGTGCGCGAGAGCTCCGCTCCCGCTGTCGAGATCCGCAGCAGCGCCGGACCGCCCCCCGGATCCAGGCACACCACGGTGCCATCTGCGTCGACCGCCAGACCATGACCGACCCACGTGTACGCATAGTCCACGTTCCAATCGAGGCCGCCGTCGGCTGCATGGCGCTGCAGGGTGCGACCTTCCGTATAGGAAGTGCCCTCCGCCATGACGGCTGGGGACAGGTAGGACCAGGTGGAGGAAACGGAAAATATGGGCGTGCCTTCGGAGCTTAGCGCCATGAACGTCGAGTCGCGAAACAACCCGCTGTACACGCGCCCCTGGCCGTCCAACGCCGGTGCGGTCGTTCCGTGGGGTGCAAGGCGGGGCACTCGCCAGCGGGCATCGCCGAACTCCACCACACGGACCCGGGCGCTGTCGACGAATCGATCCTCGACGGTGGCGATCACGTAAGCCGTGCCCCGGGCCCGCGCTCTCACCCGGGCTGCCCCTCCGGCCAGCGCCCGGACCCCCAGCACCGAGCTGTCCGACACCGTCCACTCGGCGTTCGCCGCCGAGGCGGGATCGGACCCGGATGCGACCGACAGGTCGATGGCGAGGGAATCACCGCTGAACAGCGTGGTGTCCGCGGGCGTGAAGGTCAGCGCGACATCACCCGGGCCGGTGCCGTCCTCGCACGCGGCTATCGCGAGCAGGATGACCAGCAGCACGCCAACCGAAGAGGGCGCGGCCTGACGGTGACGGGACGCCGAACGGTGAGTGGCGGGGGAGTGAAAACTGCGCAATGGCGTACCCTCGTGGTGCGTGGGGCTCGCACTATGTAGCGATCTTAACGTCTCCGCACCCCGGGGTCAAGCGCCGGAACAACCGCCGCTTCACGGCGTGGCGGCCGACCTCAGCGGGGAAGACGCTCCGGCATGTCGGCCACGACGTACGCCATCACGGCCATCGCGGCGACGCACTCCGCCATCTCCCCCGGGTCGAGCTTGTCGATGGTGTCGGCCTCGGTGTGGTGATACCAGAAGTACTTCTCGCCGTCTACCCGCAGCCCCATCCCCGGCACGCCGTCGCGCATGATCGGCCCGATGTCGGCGCCGCCGCCGCCCCGGGTGATCCGGCCCGCGCCGATCCGATCGAGCAGCGTGCCGATCTCCCGCAGGATCCGGTAGGCCTTCTCCGAGCCGGTGAACCCGAAACCGTACGGCTTGAACACGCCGCCATCCGATTCCATGGCCAGGATATGGTCCTTCAGCTCGTCCTGGTGCATGTCGCGATAGGCGCGGCCGCCCCGCAGGCCGTTCTCTTCGTTCGTCCACAGCACGACACGGATCGTGCGCCGCGGCCGCAGGCCCAGATCCTTGATCAGCCGCACCGCCTCCCACGCTGCCACGCTGCCGCCACCGTCGTCCATCGCGCCCTGGCCCACGTCCCACGAGTCGATATGGCCGCCCAGCACGACGACCTGTTCGGGGTGCTCCCAGCCCACCACCTCGGCCATCACGTTTCGCGATAGGACGTCGGGCAGCGTCTCGGCCTCCATCTTCAGCACCACCTCGATCTCCTCGCCACGCGCTTGCATCCGCGCCAGCATGTCGGCGTCCTCGAGGGTGATGGCGGCGTGCGGGATCTGCGGCACGTTGGGATCGTAGCGCATCTGTCCGGTGTGCGGCGTCCGCATCGAGAACGGCGTCACCGACCGGATCAGGCTGGCCACCGCCCCGTGGCGCGCCGCTGCCACCGCGCCCAGCACCCGATAGGTCACCGTCTGCCCGTAGCTGGTGAACGGCGCGTTCAGCAGGACGATCTTGCCCGGCACCTCGTCACGGCGGTTCTCCAGCTCGTCGAAGCTCGAGACCACCAGCACCTCGGCCCCGATCCCCTCCGGCGGCGTGCCCACGCTGCCGCCTAACCCCAGCATCGGCAACTTCTCTCGGCGCGGCAGGACCAGCTCCAGCGACTCCTCGCCCCGCACCCAATGCGGCACCAGCACCGGCTCGCCCCGCACGTTCTCCAGGCCGTCCTTCTCCATCTCCGCCAGGATCCAGTCCAGCGCCCGCTCCAGGCTCTCCGATCCGCTGAAGCGATGGCCGAACCGATCGACCAGCTCGGTGAGTCGGTCGTAGGCGTCCTGGTCCGCCAGGGCGGCATCGATCAACCGGTTCGCGTCTTCGCGATAGACCTCGGCGAGGCGTTCGGGCTGGCGGCTCGGTTGCTGAGCGGGGGCCGCCAGCGGGAGCGAAGCGTAGCTTACAAACAGCAGGAGCAGCGTCGTGGGTACGGCGAATCGCATGAGGTCCGGTCCTTCCAGCCAGGCTCGTGTGTACGGTGAGGAGTCCCGCAAAGGATGGGGGGAGGATCATTATTTTTCAAGGAAGGTGCGCGTAGTACCGCCGGCCCGTCGGAACCCGTCCGGCGGGAGGTTTGTTGGAACCGATGAGTGCTTGGCGGCCTTTTCAAAAGCCGTTCTGGCAATTACTGTCATCGCGTCTCATGATAGAACGGCAAGCGGCGGGTCTAGGGGGTCCGCTGCTTTTTGGCTTAACGACTCGCTATCGAAGCTGGGAGGACTAGTGGCCAAGAAATACATAACGAACAAGGATCAATCGCTGAGGATCTTCAGGACGGACTTTTTCGAGCGGCTGTCCTACGTGCATCCGGCGGTCCCGCATGCGCTGTACGTTCCGCTGATCGGTGCGATGATCTACGTGAGTTGGTCGAGTGGTGTGTCGGCCGGACGGATTGCCGGGATGTTCGCGGTGGGCGCGCTGCTGTGGACCCTGGCCGAGTATCTCGTTCACCGGTACATCTTTCACGCCGGTGACGACATGGAGGAAGATGTTCGGGAGATCGTGTCGGGCCTGGAGCCAGGAGAACCGGCGTTTCCAGCCATGCGCGACTGGCGGATGAAGTTCTACTTTCTGGCCCACGGCGTGCATCACGACTTTCCCAACGACAGCCGCCGACTGGTGATGCCGCCTTCGGTGAGCATCCCGCTGGCGGTGGTCTTCTATATTCTGTTCTGGTTCCTGTTCGGCGCGGGGGACGGTGCGGCCGCGTTCGCCGGGTTCGTGGCCGGCTACCTGGCGTACGACACGATCCACTTCGCGGTGCACCACTTCAGCCTGCACAGCCGGGTGATGCTGTACCTGAAGAAGAAGCACTTCCGGCACCACTACCAGGACTCCACCAACGATTTCGGTGTGAGCTCACCGGTGTGGGACATGATCCTGGGCACCATGGGCTATCGGGGCAGTGCGTCCCGGAGGGCATCGGAGCAGAAGAAGGCCGCTTGACCGAAAGTCCGCGCCGAGCGGTTGCGTTGGGAGGGCGGGTCACGCGAGGTGGCCGCCTCTTTGTTTGCGAAGCGTTGCGACCGGCGACTCAGAATTTCCGCTTCTTCGTGGCCAGGTTCACCACGACGACCAGAACGAAGGCGGCCGCCGCCGAAGTGACGACCGGGAAACTCGTGTCGCGGAGGGTCAGTGTGAAGGGCTCTGCGAAGCCGAGCTCGGTGGTGACCGACGGCCCCACCATGACGCCGAAGAACGCGACGATGAACGAGACCGGGCAGCCGCCCCGGGAATACCCCGTAAGGAACTGGGCGACGGTCCCGACCACGGCGGCCAGCACGGCCGCGACCCCGACGTAGATGATTCCCATCGCTCAATAGTGCGATGGCGTGGCGTTTCTGACAACAACGCGGGTGGGGGGCGTCGGGCCGGTCGTCTCGCTCCGGCGTCGCTAAAACCAGCTCCGCTCCGACGCCCCGTCCCGACGCCCGAGATGGTGTCGGGGAGGCCGGAGCGAGCGGTCCCCCGGCTCCGACTCCTGGCTAGACACCCCAGCTTCGAGCCGCCATATTCGCCCGGTCCTCGGCTCACTTCACCGACAAGCGAAGAGACGATGCGCAAGATCAGCCTGCTGGTTCTGTTGCTGTTAGCGGCGCCGGCGATCGCCCGCGCCCAGGAGTTCTCGTTCTACGAGCACAGCCCGTATCGACCGGCCGTGCCGCGGCCGGCGGAGCTTTTGGGCTACGAGCCCGGCGAGTTCCACACGAACTACGGGAACATGCTACGGGTCACCGACGCCATCGCCGCGGCGGCGGACCGGGTGCGGATCGTCGAGTACGGCCGCTCGCTGGAGGGCCGGCCGCTGCGCCTGATCGTGGTGAGCGCGCCGGAGAACATCGCCCGCCTCGACGAGATCCGGGCCGACGTGCGGCGGCTTCGCGACCCGCGGGCCACGAGCCGGGCCGTTGCGGCGGAGATCGCGGCGAACACGCCGGCCATCGGCTGGATGAACTACGCCAACGACGGGAACGAGACGGCGGCGCTGGAGGCGGCGATCCAGGTCGCCTACCAGCTGGCGGCGGCCGAGGACGAGATGACCCGGACGATCCTCGAGAACGTGGTGACGGTCATCAACCCGGCCCACAACCCGGAGAGCCACGAGCGGCACGTCGAGTGGTACAACGCGTTCGCGGTCGGCGACTCGGCCCACGCCGCCCTCGAGCACGACGCGCCCTGGGGGATGAGCACCAACAACAACCACTACCAGATCGACCTGAACCGCGACGCCCTCGGGATCAGCCAGCGGGAGACCCGGGCCATCGTCCAGGCGCACCACGAGTGGAGCCCGCAGGTCTTCGTCGATCACCATGGCCAGACCACCCAGTACTTCATGCCGCCGCCGGTCCTGCCGGTGAACCCGAGCCTGCCGAAGGAGTGGGTCCTGCGCTGGACCGACACATACGGCCGCGGCAACGGCGCCGCGTTCGACGAGTACGGCTGGAACTACTACGTGCGCGACGTCTTCGACCTGCACTATCCGGGCTACTGGGACAGCTGGCCGGCGCTGAACGGGGCGATCGGGATGACCTACGAGACCGACGGCGGCGGCTACCGTGGCTACGCCTGGGTCCGGGACGACGGCACCGTGCTCACCTTCCGGGACGGGATCGCCAAGCACTTCACCGCCTCGCTGGCCACGCTCCACACGCTGGCCACGAACCGCGAGTCGGCGCTCCGCGATTACCACGAGTTCTTCCGCTCCGGGATGAACGAGTTCGCCGCGGGCCGCGCTTGGAAGCGGTTCGTGATCGTCCCGGGCGCCGACCCCGAACGGGCCGCTCAATTGGCCGAAATACTTCTCCGCGACGACATCGAGGTTCGGGTCGCGACCGAGCCGTTCAGCGCCGACGCCCACGACTACCTGACCGGCGCCTCGGCCCGGCGCGAGTTCCCGACGGGCAGCTACGTGGTCGACCTCGCCCAGCCGCAGGCCCGGCTGGTCGACGCCCTGCTGGCGCCAGACGCGGAGCTCGACCCCGCCTTCGTCGAGCGGCAGCTGCGGAAGCGGGCGCTGAATGCGCGCCGCGGGGCGAAGGCGGCGAAGGAGCGCTACGAGTTCTACGACATCACCGCCTGGAGCCTGCCGCTATCGTTCGGCCTCGACGCCTACTGGCTGGAGAGCGCCGGGGGCCTGCGGGCCGCGCCCCTCGAGGTCGAGTTCGACGAGCGGAACGCCACCTGGCGACCGCCGGCGTACCTGGGCGTTCGCGACCCGGGCTGGCTGGCGGAGCCGCTGCGGGCGGGGATCGAGGGCGGCGTCCGGGGCGGCCCGGCGCGAACCGCCTACGTTTTCACATATGACCGCAACGCGTCGGCCCGGCTCGCCTTCGCGCTGATGCGCGAAGGGTTCAAGGTCGCCGTAGCGGCGGAGCCGCTCCGGGCCGGCGGCGCCGCCTATCCCCGGGGAACGCTGGTCCTGCGGGTGAACCGGAACCCCGAGTCGCTGCACGAGCGGATCGACGACCTGGCGCGCCGCTTCGGCGTTCCGGTGAACGCGGTGAACACCGGCTACTATGAAGAGGGGCCGACTGGCGTCGGCTCGAACCCGGTGGTGACCCTCGAGCCGCCGCGGGTCGCTCTGGCCGCCGGCGATGGAGTCAGCACTACGGCGTTCGGCGCGACCTGGTACACGCTGGAGCGGGAGTTCGGCGTGCCGTACACGCCGCTCCGGCTGGAGAGCCTGGCGAACCGGCTCGATGACTTCAACGTGATCGTGCTGCCATCGGGTTGGGGGTACCGGCGCGCCTTTGGCGACGGCGAGGCGCTGAAGGAGTGGGTACGCGACGGTGGCGTGGTCATCGCGCTGGGTGGCGCGTCGGGGTATTTCGTGGAGGCGGAGTTCACCAGCGCGCGGCGCGTGGGGGATGGCGATGGCGATGGGGATGGCGATGGCGAGGAAGAAGGTGAGAGGCCGCAGACTTACGGCGGCATGGTGCCGCCGCTGGCGAGCGGGGAGGGGGAGGAGCGACCGCTGGGCGTCCCGGGCTCGATCATGCGGGCCTCACTCGACCTGACGCATCCCCTGACCTTCGGCTACGAGACCGAGGGGCTGGCCGTGCTCGTCTCGGGGAGCGACTTCTACCGGCCTTCGAAGGAGGGGTCGAACCCCGTGGTCTTCGTCGGCGACGACCTGCTGATCGCCGGGTTCGAGTGGCCGGACAACACGCAGAAGTACCTGGAGGGGACCGCCTGGATGATCGACGAGCCGATCGACCGGGGCCGGGTCATCCTGTTCGCCGACGATCCGACCTTCCGGCTCCTGTGGCCGTCGTTGAGCCGGTTATTCCTGAACGGAATCTTGTTCGGAAGGGACGTTCTGTAAGCAGTATGCGGTATGCCGTGTGCGGGTTTGCAGAGGCTCTGGCGGCTCGCACCAATGCACCGACTCACATCCACTGCACACCGGCGCACCGCATACAGCACACTTACAAGCACCGCATACAGCACAGTTACAAGATGAATGCTGCCACGCCCACCAAAACCAGCCCGTGCCCCAGCTGGTCCAGGCCGAGGGCGTACCAGAACGCCCGTTCGCGGGTGTCGTTCAGCACCCGGTAGCGGCGGCCGAGGAGGGCTCGACTCGCATCGAGCCCGAAGTGGGTGACGAAGACCAGGCCCGCGGCGACGGCCAGGGCGGAGAGCGCCGGGCCGGCGAGCAGGGCGACCACGATCCCGACCAGCGCGGCATGGACCGCGGCGTGCCCGGCGATGGAGGTCATCGGGCCGCCGTTCGCCTTCGCCTCCAGCATCCGCGCCGTTGCCAACGGCGAGAAGTCGCCGACGCAGTGAGCGGCGAGGAGGCCGGCCAGCAGCCAGACGGCCTGCAGGGTCACGTCGTCTCCCCCTGCGCCGTGCCCTCGTGGGCCATGATCTCGCGATTCAGCACCACGTCCTCCAGGTAGCCGCGACGCATCTGCGGGTCCTCGATCCGTTCGGCCCGGTTGCGGACGATCGTCCGGGCGCGCTGCAACGCTTCGTTCGACTCGTCCCCGCGGTCCAGGGCGGCCAGCACCCGGGCGCGACAGAAGAGCACGGCCTCTTCCGGCCCTTCGATGCTGCCGTGCAGGTCCAGCGCTTCCATGGCTTCCGCCGAGGTCCGGTCAGCCTCCGCCAGGTTCCCGGCTTCCAGATCCAGCTCGGCCTCGTGGACCCGCGCCAGGATCTCCACGTGCGTCAGGCCGTTCTCTTCGGCCAGCTGACGCGCCTGGCGGATCGTCTCGCGAGAAGGCTGTCTGTTTCCCGTCTGAGCGGCGAGCAGCAAGGCGCGGGCCAGCAGCCGCGGCTGCTTCAGGTCGGACGCCAGTTGCCGGACCCTGTCGGCCACCTCGGCGGCCGCCGCCGTGTCGCCCTTTCCGGCCAGGGCGTAGGCCAGCGAGATTTGCGAGCCGGCCTCGATGTGACGCGATCCGCAGAGGCGCGCCAGTTGCGCCGCGGTCCGGGCGGACTCGGTCGCTTCATCGTAACGGCCCAGCGACGCCAGGGCGCTGGCCCGATGTCCACCCACCCGGGCCTGCAGCGGCCGGTTGCCGCCTTCGGACGCCAGGTCGAGGGCCGCCTCGAAGTAGTCGAGCGCGGTGGTGTAGCCGCCCAGGTCGACTTGGGCCAGCCCTAGCAGGTCGAAGATCTCCGCCTGCCCCTGATGGTCCCCCGCCTTCCGCTCCAGCGGGAGCGACGAGCGATAGAAGCGGAGCGCCTGCGGGAAATCGCCCCACAGATGCGCGATCCGGCCCAGCAATCTGAGAGCGTCCCCCTGGCAGGAGATGTCCTCGAGATTCGTGTAGAGCTCCAGCGCCCGCTCGCATTTCGACCAGGCGGCCTTCAGGTCGCCGGAATCCCGGAGCAGCCGGGCCCGGCGGTACGCCGCCTCGGCGGCGATTCGCGGGTCTTCGCCCGCCTCGGCGATCGCCTCGAGCCGCTCCACCGCCTCGGTGCGCCGCTCGACATCGCCCATCTCGGCGGCCACGTCCTCGCTGACCAGCAGCAGGCTCGCTGCCTGATCCTCCTGCTTCGCCAGGCGCAGCGCCCGGTCGATCAGCGCCCGGGCGTCCAGCAGCGCGCCGCGCCCCCGGGCCGCCTGCGCCGCCCGGTGCAGGAACGGGATCGCCGACTCCGGGTCGTCGCTGCGCTCGCGATGGTAGGCGATCAACTCGTCGTACTCGCCCCGCTGGCTGCCCGGCTGCTCCTCGAACCAGCGGGCTACCGCGCCGTGCAACTCGGTTCGGGCGCCGCGGAGCATCCCCTCGTAGGCGACCTCCTGGAGCAGCAGATGCTCGAACATGAACTCCCGGTTGCCGCTGACGGTGGAGAACGGCAGGGCGCGGATCAGCGTGCTCCGCTGCAGGTCGGTGAGCTCGCGCTCGATCGAGCGTCCGGCGAGGGCGTCGGCCAGGACGCCGGACCAGAAGCGGCGGCCGACCACGGAGGCGAGCTGGAGCACCTGGCGGCTGGGACCGTCGAGCCCGTCGATCCGGGTGGTCAGCACGCTCTCGATCGTGTCCGGGACCTCGATCTCGGCGATGTCCCCGCTGGCGCGCCAGACCCCGCGCTCTCGCACCAGCGCCCCGCTCTCGGTGAGCGACTTCAGCGTCTCCTCGATGAACAGCGGGTTCCCCTCGGCGCGCTCGACGATGACGTCGATGAACTCGCCCGGAAGCTCGTGGTCGCCCAACGTCGCCTGGATGAAGGCCCGGACGTCGGCGTCGTTCAGCGGCCGGAGCTCGAGCTGGTCGGGCACACTCTCGAACAACCGGGCGACCAGCGATTCACCGGGCAGCGGCGGCCGCGAGACCAGCACCGCCAGGGCGGAACCGTGAAGATCGAGCTCGGGCAGCGAGCAGAGGAACTCCAGGGTCGAGCTGTCGGCCCAATGGAGATCCTCGAGGATGAGCAGGCGCGGCGTGTCGGTCGCGGCACGGAGCGAGCGGACCACCGCGTCGCCGATGCGGTCGCGACGCTCCGCCATCCCGTAATGCTGCAGCTCCGCCGCCTCGGCGATCGGGCTGCCCAGCAGCACCCGGAGCGCCGCCAGCTCTTCCGAGGGCCAGGGGTCGTCGGAGGCGTGGGCGATGCGAAGCGCCGCCTCCGTTGGGTGCAGGTCGCCGGGCAGGCTGAAGAGGCTGCGAACCAGGTCGGCGATCGGCTCCCACGGCGCGCCGCTGGCGTGGGGATAGCTCCGGCCGCTGGCCACATCCTGCGCCGCGATCTTCTCCTTGTCTCTCAACTCCTCGACCAGTCGCGTCTTGCCGATCCCCGCCTGGCCCGCGATCAGGCAAGCACGGAAGTCGCCTTCGCTCGCCCTCCGCCACAGCTCCCGCAGCTGTACGAGCTCGCTCTCGCGCCCGACCATCGGGATCCGCCTGTCGGAGAAGCCGCGCGCCTTCCCGCGCTGCGCCCGCACGCCGATGACGTGACGGGCGGCCACCGGCTCCCGGCGGCCGCGCACCTCCAGCCGACGCTCCTCCTCGAACTCGAACAGGTGGCGGGTCTGCTCGTAGGTCATCGGGCCGACCAGGATGCGGCCCGGCTCGCTGAGTCCCTGGAGCCGCGAGGCCACGTTCACCGTGTCGCCGATCACCGTGTAGTCCCGGGCGCCCCCCGCAGCGAACAGACCCGCCACCACCGGGCCCGAGTTGATCCCGATGCGCACCCGGGGCCGGTATTCGCCCAGGTCGCCGGACTTGATCACGTCCTCCACCGACCACTGGCTCAGCGCCGCCTGCATGTCGAGCGCCGCGCGGATCGCCCGTTCCTCCTCGTTCTCGTACGCCACCGGCGCGCCGAACAGACCCATCACGCAGTCGCCGATGAACTTGTCCACGTGGCCGCCCCAGCGGAGGATGCAGTCGGACAGCAGGTTGAGACACGAAACCACCAGCTCCCGGACCTCTTCGGGATCGAGCTGCTCGGTCAATTGCGTGAAGCCGGACAGGTCGGCGAACACCACCGTCACCACGCGCCGGTCGGCCTCCGCCACCGAGGCCAGACAGGCGCCGCAGCTCAGGCAGAAACGGGCCCGGTCGGGGTTGTTGGTCTGGCAAGCGGGGCAGCTGACGCCGACCACCGTGTCCAGCGGCGTGCCGCACGACAGGCAATAATGCGCGCCGCGGCCCACCTCGGCGCCGCAGCCGGAACAGAAGCGAAGCCCGCGTTCAGTGGCCACGTCTCACCTCATCGACATAAGTCGATATCATATAAAATGACACGCGGGACGGCCGTAGGTACGACCGCCCCGCGTGCCCCTGCAGAAGCGTCGGGGTGCTACTTCTGCTGCCACGTTCTCGGGGAGACGCGCTCTTCCAGCTCCTCGACCGTGAGCTCGATCGCCGAGGCATCTTTGCCCGTGGCGTTCTGGATCTGCTTCTTCTGCTCCTCGGTGAGTTCGATACGGACCGGCTGCTTCTTCTCCATGGTACCTCTCCTCTGGTGTCGGGGCCTGAAACTCGCCCTGCTCGCCAGGGCGCATCCACTCTGGATGACTGAATTCGACGGTAGCAATATGAAGGATCGGCCAGAGAAGGCGCGAGAACGTGAGTCACGATGGGGCGGTGACATGTGACAGTGCGTCGATGTGATGATCGGCGACCGCGGGCGGTAACCGGAGTTCGGGCGGCCCAGGTGATCGGGGTCGGCCGTTTCCGGTGACTCCTGTCACATCCGTCCGCAGAAGCCGCTATCGCGCCCGGTTCGCCGATCAGGGAGCCGGACGCAAAAAAGCACGCGGGGCGACCGTACGTGACGGCCGCCCCGCGTACGAGCGTCAGAAATGCGGTGTGACTACTTCTGCCGCATCGTCCTCGGGGAGACGCGCTCTTCCAGCTCCTCGACCGTGAGCTCGACCGCCGAGGCGTCCTTGCCGGTAGCCTCGCGGATCTGCTTCTTCTGCTCGTCGGTAAGCTGGATACGGACTGGCTGCTTCTTCTCCATTGTAACTCTCCCATGATGTTGGGGCCTGAAACTCGCCCTGCTTGCCAGGGCGCATCCACTCTGGATGACTGAATTCGACGGTAACAAGATGAAGGATCGCCACAGAAGTCGCGAGAACCGTAGTCACGGCACGGCCGTGACATGTGGTGGGGCGTCGGCGTGACGGTCGGCGGAAGCATCACGTAACCGAGGTGCGGGTCGTCATGTGATCGGCGTTGGCGGTGGCGGGTGACTTTTGTCACCATCCTCCGGGGAAAGGCCTTATTCCTCGCGGAGGACCAGGGCCGACTGCGGCACCTGGATCACCCGGCCCTCGGCTTGGAGCAAGTCGCTTTCGAGCAGCTCCTTGAGGACCCGAGAGACCACTTCGCGGCTGGAGCCGATGCGGTTGGCCAGCTCGCGGTGGGTGGGTCGGGTGAAGACGATCCCTTCGCCGCCGGGCCCGGGCTTGCCCTCGCGCTCGGCGATCTCGATGAGGGCGTAGAGCAGCCGCTCCTTGACGCTGAGGAGGGCATGTTCGCCCACCTTCTGGTAGGCCTCGCGGACGCGGCGGCCCAGCTCTTTCATCAGGAGGTCCTGGGCGAGCTTGTGGCGCTCGAGCCAGCGGGCGAACTCCTCGACGCTGAAGCGGGCGATACGTGAGGGAACGACGGTGATGGCGTTGGAGGGCTGCGGGCCGCCGTCGAAGGCGGAGATGAGCCCGAACATGCCGCCGGGGCGGATCATGGCCAGGACGACCTCGCGCCCTTCCTCGCTCATCAGGGAGAGCTTGACGCGGCCGTCGATCACCAGGTAGGCGGAGCCGGGGGCGTCGCCCTCGTAGAAGAGGATGTTGTTCTTGGGATAGTCGTGGCAACGTGCGATCGAGCCCAGCTCCTCGAGGGCGTCGGCGCTGGCGCTCTGGAGGAAAGGGACGTTCTTCGCGGCGGCGCGAAGGTCGTCGGCAACTGTCTTGGAGTTCATAGCCACAGATCCAGTCGGACGGTTTGCTTGAAGGCTCGAACGATCGCTTCGGCGATCGTGCCGCGCCCAGTTTCGATCTTCGCGATGCCGGTGGTGCCGGGCGGTGGGAGCCACCCGCTATCCGGGAGCGCCACCTCGACCTCGAGCCAGCCGGCGGCGGCGGCGGCGGCGACGGACGTGACGGCGGCGACGAACTTGACGTCGGGCCGGGCGGCGATCTTCAGCTTGACGGTCTGGCCGCGCTCGACCGCCCCGGCCTCTTTCGGCCGGACGCGGACCCGGGCCAGGCGGCCGTCCAGCGACGCGACCTCGACGAGTTGCGTCCCCTCGTCGAGCGCCTCCCCCTGTCGTTCGTCGAGCCGATAACCCAGAACGACCCCATCCACGGGGGCCCGGACGGTGAGTCGCTCGAGCTGAGCCTCGAGCAGGTCGAGGTCGGCCCGCACCTCGCTGAGGGATGCCGCGGCGGCGGCGGCGGCGGCGCGGTCGCCGCGGGTCTCGGCACGAGCGCGCTGCAGCTCCAGCCGCTGCGCTTCGGCGCGGCGTGCGGCGGCCCGGGCCTCGAGCCCGGGGTTCCAGAGGCGGGCGATCGGCGCCCCGGCCTCCACGGTGTCGCCTTCCTCCGCGTACCAGCGATCGAGGATCCCGGCCACCTCGGCCCGGACCTGAGCTCGGGGCGCCGGCTCCACGCGGAGCGGGCCGCGGGCCCTGAAGGTCCACGGCATCAGCAGCGTCACGACGACCAGCGCGGCGACGACCGCCAGAATGACGGCGGTTCGACGGTTGCCCAGGAAGCCGGCCCGCCAGGTGGTGGCGGCGGCGGTCGCCAGCGCCTCGCTGCGGCGGAAGAGCCGGCGGCCGCTGCCCAGCACCATTATGATCAGCAGGGCCCAGACCCAGGGCCCGAGAAATCGACCCAGCACCAGGACCAACCACAGGGCGGAGACGACGGCGACCACCAGGCTGTAGAAGAATGCAAGGACGCCGTAGATGATGAAGACGCGTCGCTCCCGTGGCGTGGCGGCGGGTGGAGCGACGCGGAGGCCAAGCAGGTAGCGCTTCGCCAACCAGCCCATGTACTCGAACGAGCGACGCCGCAGGTTGGGAATCTCGAGCCAGTCGGACAGCACGTAGTAGCCGTCCAGCGGCAGCAGCGGGTTGAAGTTGGTCAGCAGCGACAGCAGCCCGGCGGCCAGCACGGTGAGGAATGCCAGCTCGTTGATGAAGGTCGCCGGGTCGGTGACCACCCAGACGATGGCGGCGGCGGCGGCGATGAGCAGCTCGATCCAGGGCCCGGCGAAGCTGACCCAGAGCCGGTGCGAGCGGCGCTCGAAGGTCCAGGCGTCGTTGGTGTTGCAGTAGAGGGCGGGGCTGAAATAGAGGAGCATGCCGCCCATCTCGTGCACCTCGCCGCCCAGCGCCTTGGTGGTGAGGCCGTGGCCCAGCTCGTGGATCACGCCCAGTACCAGCATCAGGACGTAGAACAGGACCAGGTCCCAGATGCCGAAGCCCCGGAGCGTGTAGAGCCCGGCCACGCCGCTCCAGAAGGCGTCCCAACGGAGCGCGGTGACGGCGAAGTAGGCGACGAAAAGCCCGATCGAGATCCAGACGAATGTCGGCGACCAGAACCAGCTGAACCGCTCGACGAACCGGTCGAACAGATGGTCAGGGTCGCCTAGCGAGAAGCGGAGGCGCAGGATCGAGCCTCGGGTTCGCCGCCGGGCCCGGGTCTTGCGCTCGGAGCGCAGCCGCTCCATGGCCATCAGGTGCTGCTCGGCGGGAGTCCGCTCGACCAGCCCCAGCCGCTTCAGCTTCTGGGCGAAGTCGGCCACCTGGCCCGCCGGCGGCGTGACGCCCAGCTCGCGGCCCGCCGCGTCGGCGATCTCGGTCGGTGTCCGCTCGCCGTTCATCAGGCGCATCAGCCCGACCTCGATCTCGCGGAACTGGAAGTACTTCTGCGCCCTGGGCTCCTTGACGATGTAGTGGACCCGGCCGCGGTTCTCGCGGCGGACGATCGTCACATCGTCCTTCAGTTTGGGCCGGGACTCGAGGGCGGAGCTCATCGGGTCTCGGCCGCCTCGTCGGTCAAAGGCTCGATCAGGACGGTGGCACCGGGCCGGAAGCCGTCGGGCTCCTTCAGCTCGACCAGCACCTCGCGGGTCCCACTGCCGGGATCGACTGTGGGTCCGACGACCAGCACGCGGGCCGTGGCCGTCGCGCCGTTGGCGTCGGTCAGCTGGACCGGCGCGCCGACGTGGAACGAGCCGGCGTCGTCCTCGGGCACCAGCAGGCGGGCGCGGAGCGGGGTCATCGCGGTGACCCTGAACAGCGGCGTGCTCCCCTCGATCAGCTCGCCGACCCGGACGTAGCGGCGCGAGACCACGCCGGCGAACGGTGCCCGCACCCGGGTGCGGGAAAGGTTCAGTTCGGCGCGGGCCAGCTCGGCCTCGGCGAAGCGCTTCGCATAGAGCGCCTCGTCGTACTCGGAGGGCGACACCAGGTCCCGCTCGCGGAGCTGCTCGACCCGGGCGAAGGTTGCCGCGGCCTCGTCGGCCGCCGCCTTCGCCGCGTCCCGCTCGATCCGCGCCTCCTCGTCCTCGAGCGTCGCCAGCAGCTCGCCCCTGGCCACGCGGTCGCCGACCTCGGCGTGGATCGCCTGGACGATGACGCCCTGCTCGAAGAAGTCGCCGCTGCCCAGCCGGCTGAACACGTCCACGTCGCGCTCGGAGTACAGGAAGGTCCGGTACGCCGCGTCGGCGCCCCGGGCCGCGGTCTCGGAGGTCAGGCTCTTGAGGTCGGCCCGGGCGAGGGTCATCTCCGGGTCCGTTTCGATCTCCTCGCTGCAGGCGAGGGCCGTGAACCCGAGGGCCAGGAGGAGCAGGTCGAGCTTGCGTATCGGTCTTCTCATGTTCTCTCTCACCGCCAGAAGCGCATTTGGATCCAACGCACGAAGGGACGAATCAGCAGGTAGCCCAGCGGGCGCCGGGAGCCCACGATCTTCGCCCGGGCGTCCATGCCGGGCCGCAGCAGGCCGCGCTCGTTGTCCAGGCCGGCGCGGACCACGAAGGTGGGCTCGCCGGCCGAGGTCGAGTCGGCGTACGGCGCGATCTCGTTGACCGTGCCGACGAAAGTGTAGTTGGGAAGCGCCGGGACCTTGAGCCGAACCCGCTGGCCCGGCTCGACCCGGTCGATGTCCTCCTGCGCGACGAAGCTCTCCACCTCGAGACGGTCCGTTCGACCCAGCACCACGAACGTCTCGCCGGCGGCCAGCCAGCCGCCCAGCTGCTCCTCGAGCCGCGGCGTGAGCACGACCCCAGGAACCTCGGCGCGCAGCCGGGTCCGCTCCAGCCGCTCGTCCAGGATGCGGAGCCGTTCGGTGAGCTGACGGATGTCGATCTGAGCGATCCGTGCCGCGGCTTCATCGCCCCGGGCCTGCGCGGCTGCCGCTTCCCGCTCGGCGATGGCCAGCTCGGCGCTCGCCTCCTGGATCGCCATCCGGATGTCGTCGTCGCGGAGCACGGCGAGGATATCGCCTCGCTCCACCGGCACGCCCTCGTCGACCCGGATCTCGGACAGCAGGCCGCCGACCGTGGCCCGAACGGGCATGCGGCCCTCGGGGAGGATCTCGGTATGGCGGGGACCGATCCGTTCCGCCCAGGGGAAGAGCACGACGATCAGGATGAGCAGGGTGGGGATGCCGATCCGTGTCGCCAGCTTGCTCCGCGGCATCGAGGTGATGCGGCGGCGCCAGGCGGCCAGCGGCTCGAGAAAACCGATGAAGGGGACCTGGCTGTACAGGTCGGCGTTCCGCACCGAGACCGAGATCTGGTTCGCCAGCAGCTCCGCCGCCTCTCGACCGGCCTCGCCCAGGAACCCCGGCGTCGCCGACTCCATATAGAACGCACCCAGCCGGCCCTCTTCGTCCTTCAGCGGGATGAGCCCCAGCGCCCGGATGCCGGTCCGCTCGACATAGTCGGGGAAGGCTCGACGAATCGACTCTGCCACTTCGTCGTCGGCAGACAGGTCGGCGACGTAGACGGTTTCGCCGCGCTCCGCCAGCCACAGGATCAGGCTCTCCAGCTCGCGCGTCGCGTCCGAACGATCGACCTCGTCCTGTCCCGATATCGCCTTCAGCTCCGTCCGGCCGCCCTCGTCCAGCGCGATGGCCGCCCGGTCGTACGACAGCGCCTGGCTCGCCAGGTTGACCACGGTACCCGCCAGCCGATCGACGTCGAGTGTCGACGCCACCTCGCGGCTGATACCCAAGAGCGTCTTCAGGTCGTGGGCCCGCCGTTCGGCGTCGTGAAGCTGGGCGTTTCGCAGGGCCAGACCCGCGGTCCCCGCCAGCCCGCTGACCAGGGCCAGGTCCCGTTCCCCGAACAGGCCGGTATCGGACCGCTTGTTCAGGACCTGGATGACTCCCAAAACCGTGTCCTTCGCCTTGAGCGGCGCCGCCACCATCGAGCGGGTGGCGAACCCCGTGGCTTCATCCACCTGGTGGACGAAGCGTGGATCGTTCCGGGCGTCAGCCACCAGCTCGGGCTCGCCGGTGTGCGCGATGTGGCCCACGATCCCCGCTCCCAGTGGCAGTTCCAGACCCTCGATCTGCTCGCTCACCGGGCCGCGGGCGATGCGACAGACGATATGATCGCCCTCCCGCAGCCAGATCGAGCCCGCCTCCGCCTCCAGTATGTCCAGTGTCCGGTCGAACACCCGGGGGAGCAGCTCGTCGAAGTCCAGGGTGGAGTTGAATTCTTGGCTGGCCTCGAAAAGCAGATCGAGATGTTCGCGCGGCTGGACGCTGAGCTCCGTCATGTCAGCCAAACCTCTAAACTTTGTGTGCTGGTGTCGGCGTGCTCCGCCGTGGCATCCGGTAAGGGCGGGACCGGATGGGGGTAGGGAAGGGCCTCAGAGAGGCACTGGATGATACGTAGGCGCACAGGGTCTCCCGGTGCCTGGAGTCCCCACTCGACACAGCCTCTGCCCGGTTTTGAGACGGGGAAATAATAGCTTTCGCCGGGGTTGCCCGGCAAGTGGGCGGCCGTTTGGCCAGCTTTCAGGCGGTTTCCGGCCAGCCTGGACAGCGGGTTGGCGCCGACCCCCGGGAGTAAAAACGGAGGCTCGATCAGGAGTCCATTTGCTTCCACAGCGGGCAGGTGGGACAGCTGAGGTAGTCTATGGTTAAGACTTGGAAGCGAACTCTCGACCGAGCCTCCGGAAGTCGCGAGCCTTCCCTGTCCTTCTCGTCGGGTCGGCTCTTTCCAGGGTCAAGTCGAGGGCAAAGCTAGGGTCGAGGTATCATGTGGAGGATCATTTGAGAGTCAGGCGGAGGGCGGCGGCTATCATGTAGGCGATCATGTCACGATCATGCGGGCCCCGAGGCGACATTACGTGGCTCAGGCTACCGGAAGGTAGAGGCTCGCCCGGTTCGCTCAGATCCCTCCAGTCGGGTGCAGATGGGCTGAGGAGGGATTTCAACGTTCCCGTTGAAATCGGAGGGCGAGCGCCCGGACGAGCCTCGGGTTAGAGTTTGGGGCTACCTCACCTGTCCCGAGATGGCTCGGGTCTCGTCCTCGAGTCCGGGCGGTTCAGCGCCCAAACATATTTACGGTAAGGCCTGCGGATCATGTGGGGGTCAAGTGGGCGATCAGGTGGGGTGGGGCGCCATCATGTGGGGAGTCATGGTTGAACAGTGAACATTGAGCACGGAGCACGGAACGTTGAAGTCACGGCCGAACGTTCGAACCTATGACTCGTAACCTCGGACTGTTGAACACTGCGATGCTCGGCCCTCAGATCAACGTTCAGGGTTCGCTGTTCAAGGTTCTGGCGTTCGGCAGTTCTTCAACGTTCCGTGCTCCGTGCTCAATGTTCGAATGTTCAAATGTTCACCTCTTGTCGATCCAGCCGAAGGGCGGCATCTTCGTCTCCGAGGCGTCCTCCCGGACGTCAAATCGATAGCAGGCGAATGTTTTCAATATGATCGAGATCCGAACGCTCGGGCGGACGACGGTTTCCGTCGACGGCGAAGAGCTGACCGGCGAGGCGGCGTGGCCGAAGTCGCTGGCGCTGATCATCTACATGGCGCGGGAGCCGGGGCCGGACCGGCGGGACGAGATCCTCGGGGTCCTGTGGCCGGACCGTGAGGAGAAGCGAGCGCGGCGGGCGCTGAACCAGCTGCTCTACACGCTGCGGAAGGCGAACCCGAAGCTCGACCTGGAGAGCGTGGAGGACGCGGTCGACTTCGGGCGCGAGGTGTGGCTGGACGTGGAGGAGTTCGAGGCGCGGATCGAGGCGGGCGACCTGAAGGGCGCGGTGGAGATGTACGGCGGGCACTTCCTGGTGGACCTGGCGCTGGGCGAGCCGGAGTTCGATCACTGGGCGGACCGGCAGCGTGCCGGTCTGAGACGGCAGTTTCGCAAGGCGGCGCTGAAGCTCGCCACCGACGCGAAGGCGGCGGGGGATTACGACGCCGCCGTGGCCTATTGTCGGCGGCTGAACGAGTCGGATCCGCTGGACGACGAGGCCCAGCACCTGCTGATCGAGTGCCTCTATCTGCGGGGCGACCGGGTCGCGGCGCTGCGGCAGTACGATGAGTACCGGGATCTGCTGGAGCGCGAGCTGGAGGTCGAGCCGCTGGAGCACACGCGGGAGCTGGTGGCTCGGATCCGGGCCGAGCCGGCCCCCGGGGCGCCCGCTGGAGCCGAGGAGGAGCGGGCCGAGGTCGAGCTCGAGCCGGCGGATGACATGCCCAGTCCTGCTATGGAGCCCCGACCGGAGCGGGAACCCGGGCGGCCGGCCTACCGGCGCTGGGGTTGGGCGTTCGCGGCCGGCGTCCTGGCCGTGGCCATCCCGCTGGTCCTCTGGCTGTGGCCCGACGGCGGCGCGACGCCGGGTGAGCCGGCGTCGGCGGTCACCGACGCCGCATCGGAGCTGCGCGTGGCCGTGTTGCCGTTCGAGGCGCACGGGTTCGCCGGCGCGGAGGACGGGCTTCCGGAAGGGGTCGCTCAGCTGCTCGCCGTGGATCTCGACGGACGCGGCCCGATCTCTACGGTCAGCTATCGTCAGGTGCTGCAGGCGCTGGAGGGGAACGGCGGCGCCCGCGCCGCCACACGCGATGTCCGGTCGATGCGCGATCTGGCCGGCGATCTGGGCGCCAACGCCTTCCTGTTCGGGGATGTCCACCGGGCCGGCGACGAGGTGCGGATCGTGGTCGAGCTGCTCGACGCCGGTTCGGGCGCCCCGCTGGCCCGGGCGACGGCACGAGGCCCGCGGGACGCCCTCTTCGATCTGATCGACCCGCTGATCGCGGACTTGCTGGCCGATCTGTCAGGAGGCGACGCTCCCGCCGGGGAGTAGTCCCGGCCAATCCTATTTCGGATCCCAGGGCGGAGGCGGCGGGTCCTCGGGATCGCGGGGCTTGAAAGGTTCGTCGGGCCCCAACTCCTCGTGTTTCTTCTCCGCGATCGCCTTGAACTGTTTCTTGTAGTCCTCCGGCGACTTCCCGGGATTGTCGACGACGTAGTCAAGCTGGGTCTCGAGCGTCACGATGTCGCGGCGCACCCGCTTCCCCCACCTCTCGAGATCTCTCGCCCAGTAATGCATGTCGTTGACGAGCTTCTTCCACGCCTCGCGGTCCGTCTTTCCCTCGGGACCTGCGACGGGCCAATTATGGTTGTTCTCCGTCATCGATCTTCTCCTTCTCGGTTCTCGAGTGTCGCGATGAGGTCGGCGCGGCCCAGCCTGGCCAGCCGCTCCACAAATCGCTCCTCCAGATCGGTCTCGTCCAGCGCTCGGGCAGCGCGGGCCCGGATGACCAGGCTCGTCGGCAGGTAGATGAGATCGATGGGCTGGCGCGCCGGAGCGTCGAGCGTCTCCGCGACCTCCAGCGCCTCGGCGTACCTCTCGAGTCCCAGCAGCAGCCGCGCCAGCAGCATCTTCTCCGCCGCCAGGGTCTCCCACGGGTACCAGTCCTCGCTGCGCGTCTTGGTGGGCGTCAGGTCGCGCAGCCGGTCGACCGCGGCCGCCGTGTCGCCGGCGGCGAGGGCGGCGCGCGCCTGCATGATCTCGGCGAGCAGCGAGTCCAGTCGACCCTCGCCGCTCGCGCTGCGGGCGGCCAGCGTGTCGGCGATGGTTCGCAGCCGTTCGATGCGGCCGAGCCGAGATTCGCGCACGCCCAGCATCCAGAGCGTGTGGCTCGAGGCCTCGCCCGTCGCCAACCAGCCGCGGATCGAGTCGGCCTCCGCCTCGGCCCGCGCATCGAACGGTGCGCCGGCGTTGGTGTCGATCAGGAAGAAATTGCCGGCCAAGTGCGCGAACTGCTCTTCGCTTTCCCAAAGCGCCGCCAGCTCATCGAACCGACCCTCGGCAACCAGCAGGCTTTGCAGAGCCATCAGCGCGCCGAAGCGATAGTCAGTCCCGATCTCCTCCGGCAGGTCCGCCTGGAGCAGCGCGCCCCAGGCGGCCCGGGCGCAGTCGGTCCGGGCTCCGGCCCGGGCCAGCGACTGGCCGACGGCATGGACGGTGGCCGGGTCCTCCTCGGCGATGGCGGCCCAGTCGATCATCTGCGGCGATTCGGCGACGCATTCCAGCTTGAGCTCGTTTTGCCGCAAGAGATCGGGATCGGGGCTCTGTTCCCGGAACTCCTGAAGGTAGACCCGGGCGCTGTCGAGCGCGCCGGCCCGGAGTGCGAACTCGATCAGGTGGTAGAGGATGGGGCGGAACTCGGGCTCGCGACGACGCGCTTCGAGGAAAGCGTGCCGGGCCAGCGAGTCGAGGGGTGCCCGGTCGGGCAGGAAGTGGGTGTACGTCTCGCCCAGCCGTGCCCACGCCTCGATGTAATTCGGGTCGATGAGCAACGCCCGCTCCAGATGGTCCACCGCCGCGTCGGCGCGACCGGCCCAGTAGTCCTCCAGAGCGGCGGCGAGCTGAGCCCGACTGGGCTCGAGCAAAGCGGAGCGTTGGCTCAATACACCGAGGAAACGGTTGGCCAACGCCTCATCGTGTTGCCAGCTGGCGCCCATCGTGCCCTTGAGGGCGGCGAGCGTGAACGACGAATCGAGCTCGAGGGCGGTCTGGTAACGCTGGAGCGCCTCGCTGAAGCGGGCGTTGCGGTAGTGGTTCTCGCCTTCGAGAAACGCTAGAGAGGCCTGCGGTGTGTCGCTGGCCGCTGCCAGCCGGATGGTCGAACCCGACGGAACGAGACTCGAGATGAACGCCTGCGCGATCTCCTCGCTACCGTAATAGAGCCAGGGCGCGTCCCGCGGGCCGGACGAGGTCACGCGCTCTACGAGCCGGCCGCGGCGAACATCATGAAGCTCGGCCGAGATTCGTAGCGAGTCGGGCTCCATCACGACGCGGCCGCGGATGTAGTAGGCGGCGCCCAGGGCCCGGGCCCGCTCCCGGGCGGTCCGCGGGCTCACCAGCTCCACGGCCGCCCGCTGCACGTCGTCCAGCTCCCACCAGCCGTCCAGATACTTGAGCTGTCCGGTCGATTCGAGCGTGTAGCCGATCAAGGTGGCCGCGTTCAGCCCCTCCGGCTCGTTGCCCTCGGGCGTGACGGCGAAGGGATAGACCAGGACACGGTTGTCGTCCAGGTGGCCGGCGCCGATCAACCCGAGGCGCATGAGGGCGAACCCGGCCAGGAGGCCCACCACGAGGATGCCCAGGAAACCCAGGAGATGGAGTGACCGCACCTTCTCCATCCAGCCCGGCCACGCCACGCCGATCTCGGCCGCCCGGGTCGTCCCTGCCTCGGCCGCCCAGGCCAGGATGAGTGCCAGCGCCAGGCCGAGGATGAGGATGAAGAGCACCAGGGGGAAGACCCAGTCGGGCAGCACCCCGCGGTCGGCCAGGGTATCGGCGAACTGGAGAGTCAACCAGGCGACGGCGAGGTAGACGGCGCCGACATGGAACACGCGGCGGTCGCGGAGTCTAACGATCAGAGATTCCTCGCGCCGGGAGGCCGACGGCGCCCTCTCGGCCTCACCGTAGGTCGGCGCGGTCTCGGCGACCGTGGTGTCGGTCTCTTGCCGGAAGTCCTCATCCAACGGCCGATAGGTGGTGGGCTCGCCCGACTTGATGCTCTCGATCAACGCCTTGGTGCCGTCCAGCGGCTCGACCTCCAACTCACGGGCCAGCCGATCGCGGTACGTATCGTATTGCGCCAGGGCACCGCTCCGATCGCCCGACTCCGCCAGCAACTGGATCAGCGTGTGCTGGGCTTCGTCCTCCAGCGGTTCGAGCGTCGCCCAGCGCCACGCCGTGGCGACCGCCTCCGGCAGATCCCCACGACCGGCACGCTCCCCGATGACCGCCTTGAATCCGCGTCGCGCCAGCCGCGCCAGCCGCGTCCGCGTCCGCGATTGCCATTTCTCGAACTCGGGGGCGCCGGCCAGGGCGAACTGTTCGAGGAACGGGCCGCAATAGATCTCGACGACTTTCGACCAGTCCTCGTCCTCTGCGGCTCGCTCCAACTTCGCCGAATCGACTTTGCAGACGGCGTCGACGATCGCCAGCTCGTCCCCCTCGACCGCCACCGGCTCCTCGCCCAGCTCCCGCTTCAACGCGTACAGCGCCTGCGACAACGAATGCCGCGCCCGCTCTTCCTTTCGCTCGGGCCAGAACATCCGCAGCAGCCGCTCACGAGTCGTACGCCCCTCCAACGCCAGGTAGGTCAACAGCGCGAACTTCTGCCTGTGGCCGCTCAGCCTGGCGACCTCCTGGCCATCACGCCGTATGGCTCCAAGGCCCAGTGTCTTCAGCTCGATCATGTCTCGTTTGCTTGTCCGGGGCTGGATCTGGGGATGCCGGGAGACAGCTGAGTCCTCCCAGCACCCCTTCAGTCCGTGCCCCGCTGGCCACGGTCGCTCCCGGACGGACAGGTCGGCACGGGCCACCGTGCCGGCTGATGGCCGCCGCTATTGAAAGTTGTTCCAAACTGTGGAGGTGGGTTGACCCCCGCAAGTTTTCTTGTCGGCCGACCCTCCGATCGGTCGGGTGAAAGTCCAACGGATGCCGTGGTTCGACCGCCTGTCGCGACGGCGTCGGGTGGGCGGATCGGCGGACGCCGCGCCGGGCCGCCGGTGGACCGGCGGCCGGGTGTTTCCCGTAAGCCACTATCTCACAGAGAGTTACGTTCCGATGTGCCCGTGGGATGATACTCAGATGATGCCGCGAGCTCCGTGGCTGACGTCGGACTGAGAATCGGCTGAGGGTCAGCGGTTATGGTGCACGTGAAGTCGCGAGGCAGAGGGTACGATCTCGGGGAAACCGAGGCGGACGAGGAGGGACAGATGGAGAGCGAGAAGGTCGCGATCCCGAGGGACAATAGAAGGCGGTGGGCGGTGTTCGGAGTACTGATCGGCGTATCGATCGTGTTGAGTCTGGGGAGGTCGATGAGCGAAGCGGAGTTCTGGCTCGGAGGATGGGCCTGGTATCTGGCCGGCGTCGACTTTTTCTGCGTGGCCTCTCGAACCGGAGATGGAGCGAAAGATGATGAGGCAAACCGTGGAAAGGCCGAGGGCGATTGAGGTCGCCAAGATCGTGGCGGCTGTGTTGCTGTACGCGGCGATCGCCGTCCTGTTCGCGAGCTCGCTGTGGAAGTGGATGGGTTAGCGTGCGGGCGGTGGCCGGTGCCGGCGCGCGGTCGCAGAGGTTCCCACCGGCGCGGTTGGTGACGTGGACTGCCGTGCCATAATCCTACCTGTATCCTGCGCTCAGCAGCGAGGGGCGTCCGCGCCGTCGGGCGCTCCTCGGCCCACCTGTCCCGCAGCGGTCCCGGCTCTTAGTGTAGAGGTAGCCCGATAGACCAGGTCAGCCTGATGGAGTCCGGTATCGCCCGCGACTCGTGTCCCGGTTTGCCGCTCAGCCAGGAGGTACTATGGGACGTTTTATCGCTTTCGTGCTCGTCCTCGCCGTCGGCCTGGTGGCTGGCTACTACTACCGCTCGGTGTCCGGCCCGACGTACCGTCATCACATCACCGTGGGGGTGACGGGCGGGGTCGCCACATCGATCACGGTGATCCCGGATCCGGTGACGGCGCGCTTGGGCGACACCCTCAGCTGGGTGCACCCCGCTGCGGATTCCTTCGACATCCAGTTGGACGACACCGTGGCGACGACCGCGACGGTTCGCGGTTACGCCGGCAGGCAGGCGACGACCACGGTCCGGCTCGACGCCCCCATCGACACGTTCAAGTACGACGTGATCGTCTGGATCGGCGGCGTGGCCGACACGCTGGACCCACGGGTCGTCACGAAAGAAGAGGAAGGCGAGTCCTAGTCGGAGGCGTGGCGGCCCCGGATCAGGGCTCGTCGCTGACGAGCGCCTGGAAGCGGGGGTCGTCGTGCAGGCTCTCGAACCACCACTCGCCGGCGACGAACTCGCGCTCGCTGGGCAGCGCCTCGACGAACTCTTCCAGCAGGCGAATGGCCGCGTCGCGCTCGCCCAGGATCAGCCGGACGTTGGCTTCCTGGTACAGGGCCTCCGGATCGGGGCCGTCGGCGCTGGCTCGCGCCAGCTCGATGACGGCCCGGGCGCTGTCGTCCATTCCGGCGCGGGCGATCACGGCGGCCACCTGCATCAGGATCCCGGGCCGGAGTTCTTCGCGCCGGTGCGACGGGCTGAAGGTGAGCGCTCGATCGGCCAGCTCCCAGGCGAGGTCGACGTCGGCCGAGGGTCCTTCGGGTCCGGCGAGGGCGGTCAGCTGCGTGCCCGGGAACGTGTACCGGTCGGGATAGCGCTTTCTCCCCTCCTCGCACCAGCGGGTGACGGCGTCCCAGTCCTTGAGCTGCATCGAGGTGCTGCAAAGCCGCTGGAGGATGACGCGAGCGTCGCGCAGAAAAGCGTCGGCCTCGTAGGCGCGTTGGGCGGCCAGCCGGGCTTCGGTGTGCCGACCGGCGCCCATCCAGATATCGCTCAGCCGGCTCCAGGCCCGGGCGCGGTCAGGGTCGAGCTCGGTCGCTCGGATCAGGTCGTCTTCCGCCGCCCGCCGCAGGGCTACGGCCTCATCCGGCACGGCGGTCTCGTAGGCCAGGCGGTCGCGGAGGATGCCCCGAAGCTCGAGGGCGCCGGCGTCGTCGGGTACGATCCGCAACGCCCGCTCGGCGTGGGCGATCCCATCCAGCAGATGGGTCGGATCATGCTTTTCGGACGCACCAGCGGCGAGCCGGGCCCGACGACTGGCGATCCAGCCTCGCTGCAGGATCGGCTCGATCCAATCGGGGTCGGCGTCCTCGGCCCGGATCAGCTTGAGTTCCGCCGCGTGGAGCGTGCGGGCCGCCGCGGCGGTATCGCCGCTCTCGACCAGGTCTTCGTAAGTGTCGAGAGCGGCGCTGGCCTGCTTCATCCGCTCCCAGGCGCCCCGGCTGTCGGTGCCGGTCTGCCACTGGCGGAACTGGACCTCGACGCCCAGCTCGCGGCGCAGGAGTTGGGCGATCTCATTCCCGACGTCGTCCAGCAGCTCGAACGGGTCGTCGGCCGGTCCGGGAATGGCGGCGCTGGTCAGGTGGCTCATATCGCGGGTGTCGATGAGCTGCACGCTGACGCGAACGCTGTCACCGTAGCCGAGGACGCTCCCTTCGACCAGCGTTCCGACGCCCAGGACCGCGGCGATGCTGTCGTTCGTGATCCCGGTATCGCGGAACGGCTTGACCGCGTTGCGGGGCAGGACCTCGAGCGCGGAGACCTGGGCGAGCTTGTGGGTCACGTCCTCGGTCAGGGCGTCGGCGAGATAGCGGAGCCGGCCATTGGGGGAGTGGTCGTCGAAGTAGAGGACCGCGATCCGCGTGGCTGGAGCCGATCGAACGCCGGAGCCTGGCCCCAGCTGTCGGAACACGGGGATCAGGATCAGAACGAGGAGCGCGGCGGCGGCGACGGCCAGGGCGGCCCCCGCAGCCCGGGCCCAGACCGAGGCGTGTGCCGCGGCCTCTTGGGCGGCCCGCTCGCGTCGATCGGCGGTCCACGCGAACAGGAGGGCCAGGGGGAGGCCGATGGCGACGACGGTGAGGACGATGCGAAAGACCAGAGGAGTCGCCACGCCCCGGTCCACCAGGATGTCGACCAGCTGCAGCGCCAGCCAGGCCGCCCCCAGGTAGACGAGCAGATACCTGAAGAAGCGACGCCGCTTCAATCCCTCCAGGAAGGAAGCCCAGCCGCCGGACGGGCTTCCGGACGATGTCGAATCCGGCTGTAACGCCTCCAGTGACTCCAGCGCCCCTTCGTCCAGCGGTTCGACCTCGCTCCAGCGTCGGGCGGCGTCCAGCGCGGCGGCGCTGTCGCCGGCGCGACGATGAGCTTCGATGATCCGGCGAAAGCCGCGACGCGCGTCGGAGGCGAGTCGAGCGCGGAGGGCGGAGGTCCAGGCCTCGAAATCGGGGGCCCCGGGGAGGGCGAAGCCGTCGAGAAAGGGCCCGCGGTACAGCTCGATCACGCGCTCCCAATCGCCGTCTTCGGCGGCCGCCCGCAGGTCGAGGGCATCGACCCGGCAGGCGCTTTCGGCCACCGACACCTTGTCGCCCTCCAGCTGCAGGACATCCTCGCCGACCGCGCCGCGCAGCGCGTAGAGCGCCTGCGAGAGCGAATGTCGCGCTCGCTCGGCCTCGCGGTCCGGCCAGAAGATCGAGAGGAGTCGGGTCCGGGCCGTCGGCCCCTCGATGGCCAGATAGATGAGAAGGGCGAGCTGCTGACGCTGCGAGAGGAGCGCTTCCAGCTCGACGCCGTCGCGTCGGGCTGTCACATCGCCGAGGGTGACGAGCTCGATCATAGACGCGGGCCCGGACCGAGATGGTTGCGAACGCGGGGCTTGCGCTTCCGCTTGTGTGACACAGGGACGTTCATCACCTATAAGGCAAGTTGAGCGACCGAAACGGCGATGGCAAGCGAAGTGGTGCATCGCGCGGCGGATGCCTTGACAGCTCTCGATCGATCGGGGACATTCGCGGCTACCAAGTAGAGAAGGACGGTGACCTGAATCCGGTGCACGCACATGTGAGCTCGGTCGACCCGTCGGCGTGGACGGGCGATCGCCCGTACGTTGATCGAACGGACGTACTCGAGCGACTTCAATCGGCGGTTGATCGCATCCTGAGCGAAGGCGGACGCGCCGTATTCCTTCTGGGAGCGAAGGGCGCCGGCAAGACCGCCTGCCTGGCGGTCTTTCAGGAAATGGCCTTCCGTCGGCACCGTCGGCTCCGGGCCGAGTACGTGGACTGCGCGCACTCGGGCACCCGCACCTGGTACGAGCTGGCGGAGATCTTCACCCGCGGCCACCGGCTCAAGCGCTCCGCCGGACTCATCGCCATCGATTGGCTGGAGTCCGTCCCCATCATCGGCAAGATCGCCCAGGCCGTCGTCCGCACCCTGGTCGCCATGCGCACTGGCCACGTCGACCCGGGCAAGTTGCGGCGCGGCCGGGCCCCCGCGGCCCACGCGACGGCGCTCAGCGCCGTTCGACTCCTGCTGGATGTCGAACCCCTCGAGCCGCGACTGGTCATCATGGACAGCTTCGATCGCGGCGACTCCGAGGATCTGGCGGGCGCCTCCGCCCTGGTTCAGCGCCTGGACGAGACCCGCACCTTGTTCCTGGCGGCCGTGCGGACGATTGATGGCCGGATCCCGGGTCCCGTGGAGGACCTCCTCCTCGAGGCCGAGCGGCTGGGGCGTGCTGAGCGGGTCGAGTTGCCGCCTCTGGACCGCGCGGCCATCCGCGAAGCGGTGGAGCAGGCCACTCGTAGCAGCGTGCCCGACGACTGGAGCCGCTGGCTCGAGACCGAGTGCCAAGGGAACCCCGGAAAGCTGTGGTCGCTGTTGGGAGCGCTTCAGGAGACCGGGGCGCTCACAAAATCGGGCCGCGGCTGCAGCTGGCACGGTTCACCGGAGGTGCGGACGCCGAGCGGTCAGGCTTCCGCCCCCAGCCGCGATTGGGATCTGGACGAGGACGATCGCCGGCTCCTCGCCCTGGCCGCCTGCGAGGGGCCGGTCTTTCATTCCGTGATCCTGGCCGAGCTGGCCGGGCTGACGGAGCTGGACGTGGAGGATCGGCTCTCGCGGCTCTGCCGCCTGGGGCTCCTGGAGTTTCGCGACACGCCCACGGTCGGGGACGACATCACCAGCCGCTACGGGTTTCGTCATGGCCAAGATGCTCGCCATTTCGTAGATTGTTTGCCAGCAGCAGAGCGGGATCAGCTGCGGGCCCGACTCGACGAGATCCGCACCCGGCTGGGACCGTAGGGATTTTGCACTGGCGAAAACCGAGAATGAGTCGTATTATCAAGCTCTGTCGCACGGCAGACCGGGAAACGAAAGATAGCCAACGGCCCCAACCAACTTGGCCTGACCGTCGGTCGCATACATGCCGGGTCTCACGGCTCGCCGGCGAGGGAGCGGGTGAAGGGGGCAGGCCAGGTCAACCGAATCGAAGGAAGGGGGCGTCTGGGCGCCCCCGATTTGTTGTATGGCAACTCTCTAAACGTCGCTGCAGGAGGAGTGAGACGGTCTTAGGTCCGCCAGTCATCAGTTTTCCCGCCGACTTGCCCGACCGAAGACGAATCTGACGCGACATCACGTCGCGAGCCCAAGCCCATCAAAGGAGGTTGGAAATGTTCCGGCGCACCCCCGTATTTCATCGACTGAATCTGTTGTCTATGTGCCTGGGCCTGACGGCCGTGGCGTTGCTGGCTCACGCCTGCGCCGAGCCCGACTCGAGGCCGGCGGCTCCCGAGGTGACCGGGCCGCAGCTGGCCGGGGGTCCCTCGGCCTCGTGCGAGGCGCCGTGTGTCGAAGTCGAGGTCAGCGTGAAAGGGCGCGGCCCGAGTCAGCCGGCCGACGGCATCGTGGTCACGCTCTGGCGCGGCGGTCAGCCGGGCGACGGCGAAGCGTTCCACGAGCTCGCGGACATTGACGGTATCGCCACGTTCGATCTCACGGGCGAGGTCGGCCCCGATCCCGACGGGTTCTGCACGGTCGCCCGGCCCTTGACCTCCACCGATGACGCCGAGACCCTGGTCGACATCGACCCCGACTCCCCCGACCAGCTCAACGTCTTCCCGAACGCAGATGGCGTCGCCGCGCCGTCCGCGCCCTGGCAGGGCTCGGTGAGCGAAAGCCAGAACAAGTCCCAGGTGCTGAACAAGCCGAACCTCGTCAGCAACTGCATCAGCTGGGCGACGGCGGACGACGCGCCGTTCAGCGTGGACGAGACCACGTCGCTCCGGGTCCGGATGGAGATGAACGAGGCCGCCGCGTCCATCGACATCACATGCCTCTTCCCGGACAACACGGGGGCGAACTGTGAGAGCTGGACCATCATCCCGCTGGACGATGTGACCATCCCGTGGGAAGGCGTGCTCCCCGATGGCGTCCGTAAAGGCTTTCTGGCCTCTGTCGGTCTGGGCAGCTCGCCAGCGGTGAACGATGGGTTGGCGTTCGGTGAGACGTACGCGGTGGAGGTGGCGCAGGGCGAGTTCTCGGCCTCCAAGGTGATCACCACGCCGGAGCAGAGCGGGAACCAGAGCGCGTCGATAGCGAGAACCGCCGAGCTGGAGACGATCCTGTGCGTCGTGAACGATGGGTCGCCCGACTTCTTCGAGTCCGAGGGCGAGGTGACGACGGGGATGGACATTCAGTCCCCTGTGCTCGATGGCTATGCCGGTATCAACGCGCTGGGGTTCGTGCTGTTCAAGCCGGATCCGGCCAAGGTCGTCATTTCGTTCGACTACCTCGACCTGGGCGGCGACCTGACGGCCAACCTGCAGATGCGGGCGAGGGAGAATCCGGCCCACCCGGATAACCTGTCCACCAACATCAACAAGAAGGCGAAATACGACTTCGCGAGCTGTCCCGGCTCTCCAACCCTCTTGAGCGAGAACACCGAGGACCTGATCTCTTTCTCCATCGTCTGTCGCGACGATCCGTTGGCTCCGAATCGAAAGCACGTGGAGATAACGGCCACCGTGCCCGAAAAGCGGTTGATCGAGTGGGACATCAACACACCGGAAGGAGAGAAGCATCCGGAGGTGGCCAAGAACAACGCTTCCAGCGCGCTGCGCTTGATCGATCAGCCGGAGGATGGGTTCGACGCGGTTTGCCCGCTGCAGGACAGCGGTTTCGGCAGCAGCAACGACCCGAAGTATTGGGGGGGAGCTTCCTGATCTTCGCCAGCGAGCGAGGGGGCGTCCCGGAGTTTCCGGGGCGCCCCCCGGCGTCCCGACCCTCCCGGACGCCGTCCGAACCCGCACGCTGATCCATTGGGAAAACGTGCGACGCTTGACGAAACGGTGAATTCGATAGAATCTGAAACTTATGTTTCTGGTACGATTGGCCTCGTTTCGGCGACGCACCAGCGGCGCGGACGCCGATTGCGCCGCGCTGCGGCGTGCCGTCCTTCCCTCAGTGACCGCTCGCCGGCACTCTAGCGCGCCCACACCGTGGCCGTCTTCGTAGGACGCGAGAAAGAGCTGCAGCAGCTGGAGGAGCGGCTGGGCCACGCCGTCCAGGGCAATGGTGGGGTCGTGTTCGTCACCGGCGACGCCGGTGCGGGGAAGAGCACTCTGATCGAACAGTTCCTGGTGGGAGCGGCCTTGGCGGCGCCGGAGGCCCGGGTGATCTCGGCGGGCTGCTCCGAGCAATACGGCGCGGCCGAGCCGTACCAGCCGTTCGTCGAGGCGTTCCGCGACCTGATGTCGGAGGGCCAGGGTCGGGGTGGCAAGCGAAGCCTGAAGGAGCTGGCGGGGAAGCTGGCGCCGTTCTGGGTGCAGGCGATCCCGGTGGCCGGCGACGTCATCGCGGCCACGATGGCGACGGCGCAGGAGCTGAAGGGCTCGCTGGGCGGCGCGACGGCGACCGCGACGGCGCCCAGCGAGGAGGCGCTCTTCTTCCAGTACACGGAGCTCTTCCTCGCCGCGGCGGAGGAATCTCCGATCATCCTGTTCATCGACGATCTCCACTGGGCGGACCGGGCCTCGGTCTCGCTGCTGGCGCACCTGGCCCGCAAGATCGCCGACAAGCCGGTCCTCATCCTCGGAACCTACCGTCAGGCCGACGTCGAGGCGGAGAAGCACCCGCTGAAACAGGCCAAGCTGGAACTGCAGCGCTACGACGTCGCCGAGGAGATGGTGCTGGAGGCGCTGGACGCCAGCGCGTTGGCGGAGTTCGTCGAGGGCGAGCTGGGCGGTCCGCCGACGCCGGAGCTGCTCAACCTGCTGGAGCGGCGGGCCGGGTCGAACCCGCTCTTCTTCGGCGAGCTGCTTCGCTGGCTGGTGGAGCAGGGGCACGTGGCGGAGCGGCACGGCGAGTGGGACGTCGTGCATCTGCTCGAGGAGGTGGAGATCCCGCGCTCGGCCGAGAGCGTGATCGAGAAGCGGCTGGGCCGTCTGGATGAGGAGCTGCACCGGGTCCTGGAATACGCCAGCGTCGAGGGCGACGAGTTCGACTCCACGACGCTGGCCGCGCTGCTCGACATGGACGAGCTGGATCTGGAAGAGGGACTGGATGTCGCGGTCCGCAAGCATCGGCTGATCCGCCTGGCCGGCACGCGTGACCTGCCCACGGGCGAGCCGGCCAGCGTCTACCAGTTCGGCCACTCGCTGATCCGCGACGTGCTCCATTCGAACCTGCAGGGCAAGCGTCGGATCCTGCTCCACCGCAAGATCGCCGGGATCCTGGAGGAGACGTACGCCGACGACCTCGAGTCGATCGCCCACAAGCTGGCCATCCACTACGACGAGGGCCGCAACGCGGAGCGTGCGTGCGAGTTCGCCATGCGGGCGGCCGAAGGCGCCAGCGGCATGTTCGCCCACTGGGATGCCATCGAGCTCTTGCGCCTGGCACTGCGGAACAGCGAGACGACCGACTGCAAGCTTCGGGTCCAGGAGCGGCTGGCCGACGAGACCCGGGCCGTCGGCCATTACGCCGACGCGCTGCAGGAGTACCACTCGGCCATCAAGCTGGCCGACCGGGACGGGGATGGCGACTCGACGGTCCGATTGAAGCGCAAGGTGGCGCTGGCGGAGCGGGATTTCGGCAACCGGCCGCCGCAGGAGTTGAGGCAAGAGTTGCAGACGCTGGCGGCACAGGCCCGTGACGGCGCCGAGCCCCGTGAGCTCTGCGAGATACTCTGGGGGCTCAGCAGCCTGCCCGGCACCGACAGGTCGGCGGAGCGCGAGGCGCTGGAGATCGCGCAGGGGATCGGGGACGTCTCGCTGATCGCGAGGGCGCACGCGACGCTGGCCCAGGCGCTGGCGTTCAGGGGTGACGCGAGCGCGGCGGTCCCGCACGCCCGCCAGGCCCTCGAGCTTTACGAGGACCAAGAGGACAAGATCCAGCTGGGTCGCTGCCACAATATTCTGGGAATCGCGCATGTCTTGATGGGCGACTACGCCGAAGGTGTGAAGGAGATGGAGTCCGCCGCCACCATCTTCGACGAGGTGGGCGAGCCGGTGAACGAGGCCATGGTTCGGAACAACATCGCCCCGGTTCTCACCCAGAGGGGCGAGTGGGATCGCGCCGAGGAGAACCTCGAGGAATCGATCCGGCTCTGTCTGAGAATGGACGCCTCCGCCCGGCTGCTGCACCCGCTGGAGAACATGGCGCGTCTCAGCCAGGCACGGGGTGATGAGGAAGCCGCCCGGCGGGGGTGGACGGAGCTGCTGGAGAAGGCGCAGGCCATCGGGTACTGGGACACCGAGATCGTGGCGCGTTGCGGCCTGGGCACGCTGGACCTGGAGGCGGGCGACCTGGAGGCGGCGCGAGACCAGCTGCGGGTGGCTCGGGAGCTGATGCCCGAGAACGGTGATAGCTGGCCGGACTACCGTCAGGACCTGGAACTGTTCGCTGCGCGGGTCGCGGCGGCGGAAGGTCGAAGGGAAGAAGCGCTGGCGATTCTCGAGGAGGGCGAGGCAGAGCTCGCCGAGGGTGACCGCTACCTGTGGGCAACCTACCGGCTGTTCCACGGGGAGCTGACCCGGGAGGCGGACCCGGCGGCGGCCCGGCCCATTCTGGAAGAGGCGCTGGGCGTCTTCGAGCGGCTGGGCGCGGAACCGATGCGCCGTGCCGCGGCGGATCTCCTGACTGGCACCGGAGGTGGATGGTGAGGAAGTCTCCTCGGATCGTTCTCGGGTTCTCCGTCGTGCTGGCGGCGGCATTGCTGGGGTGTGGCGGCGAGCCGGCGGAGCGGCCGGTGGAGGCGATCGGCGAGGAGGAGCGAGCCGGGGGCACCGCGGTGGTCTGCACCCAGAACGCCATCGAAAGCCTGAACACGTTCACCTCGCCCGACCTGGGCGCCGCCGATGTCCGGCTGCTCCTGTTCACGCCGCTGGTTCTATACGGCGAGGGGGCTGAGTACCGTCCCTACCTGGCCAGCGGTTGGGATTGGGAGGATGGGAAGCGAACGCTCTCGTTCCGCATTCGCGACGACCTCACCTGGCACGATGGTCGGCCGGTCACCGCGGACGACGTGGCCTTCACCGTCGAGCTGGCCGCGGACCCCGAGTACGCTTATCCCTCTGGCAGCGACTTCGCGGGCATCGACGAGGTCGCCGTCATCGATTCGGTCACCGTGGAGATACGATTTGGCCAGCCTCAGGTAGGCGGGCTCGAGAAGTTCATCTGGCTGCCGATCCTTCCGCGGCACCTGCTGGGCGACGTTCCGGCGGCCGAGTTCAGCCACGCCGAGTACCACCAGGCCCCGATCGGGAGCGGACCGTTCCGGTTCAGTCAGCGCCGTTCGGACGGGTCGCTGCTCTTCGAGCGCTACGACCCCTTCCCCGGGGAGTTGGGCGACCCCTACCTCGACGGGCTGCTGATCCGGACCATCACCGAGCCCTTTGTCATCCAGGCGGAAATGGTGAACGGTAGCGTCGACCTCTGCGTGACCGATGCCGTCCTCTCCGAGCGGATCGGGGATTCCGACCGCCTGAGCGTGATCACCCTCGAGCCGTCCCGCACGCTCGTGCTTCCTTTGAACACGCTTCGGCCTCCGCTGGATGATGCCCGGGTCCGGCGGGCCCTCTCCGCCGGGCTCGACCGCACCGAGATCGCGGTGGCGATGGCGCCTGCGGCCCGGCCCGCGCGGAGCCCGCTCCCGGAATCGAGCCCCTGGTTCGACCCGGAGCTGGTGCAGCCCGATGCGGATCCGGCCTACGCCGGGGCATCCCTGGACAGCGCCGGCTGGCGTCTGAATGGCGGCGACGTCCGGCGCAACGCGGGCGGCGAAGCGCTGGCCTTCGAGCTGCTGGCGCCGCAGGGAGCCGAGGGCTGGCTCACGGTGGCGCAGGCTCACTGGCGGGAGATCGGCGTGACGCTGGAGCTGCGGTTCATGGAGTGGGCCTCGTATGTGGGCGTGCTGGAGGACCCGGCTCGCAAACCCGACATTATGGCCCTCAGCTTCTCTCCCGAGAAGATCTACACCCCGGACTCCGAGCTGTACGCCGAGTTCCATTCCCAGGGCTTCGCCAACCTGGGCTCCTATTCGGACCCGGCCGTCGATTCGCTGATCGAGCGTCTCCGTTCGTCGGTGGACCCTGAGAAGCGCCAGGAGATCTACCGGCGGGTCCAGCGTCGAGTCGCCGAGGATGTGCCGATGATCTTTACCGTCTACGTCCCCCGGCTGGAGATCGTGGGGCCCAGGCTCCGGGACGTGACGGCGGATCTCAACGGGCCTTTCTCCACCGTCACGGAGTGGTGGATCCCGCCCCGGCTCCGCCGCTAGGAGTCTTGCAAAACTCCAATTCCCGGAGATGATACAGGTGAAGGTTGGAAGTTGGGTGTGAACGTTGTACAGGTCTCCTTGGAAGTTGGCTCTTCGAATGTTCGACTTGAACATTCAAGTGCCAAGATGAACCTGTACAATGATCACATTCAACTGCCAACCTCCATCTGCAACTCCCCGAAATCGAGTTTTCCCCGGGAAATTTCCCGGAGGAGCCTCTCGTTATCCGCTGCCGGCGTTCACTCGGCGTGGCCGAGGCCCGGCGCGATGCTGAGCCGGGCGCTGACGCCGGCGTGGTCGGAGGGCCAGAGGCCGGACGGGGTCCGGTCGCTCTGCTCCTCACCGACCCGCTCCGCCATCACCGAGCCTTGGAACCGGCCGGTGCTCTCGCTGAACCCGTCCCGATAGAAGATGAAGTCGATGCGGTGGAAGAGCTCGGACGTTGGGTTCAACAGGTCGGGCGGCTGGTTCGCGGTGTAGCCGAGCCCGCGGGGCCGACCGATCAGCCAGGTGTCGACGAACCCGGCGTCGAGCACGTTCCCGTAGGTCGGCGTGGTGCCCCCGTCGGCGTTCGAGTTGAAGTCGCCGGCCATGATCACCGGGTACGGCGCGCCGTCGACGACGTTGAGCAGCTCGGCGATCTGTCCGGCCTGGATCGGGGCGAGCGCGGGGATCAGCACGCCGCCGTCGTCCGCCGGCTCCAGGTGCGTGTTGACGAAGCGGTAGGGCAGCCCCTTGAACTCGATGTCGACCGACGCCCAGCCGCTGGGTTTCTCGGTTATCAGCAGGCCGTCCACCACGATGGGAAGCTTGGCCTGGAAGTTGTCGCTCATCGGGTTAGACCAATCGACATCGTCCCTGACCAGAACCACGGTGAACTCGGTGTAGCGGATGTCGTCGAGGCCGCCGGTCTGCGGATTAAAGATGGGCAATTCGATGTCCAGGTTGGTGGACATGGCGGCGGCGGTGTAGCCGAGTCCCCGTGCCGTCAGGGCGCTCTCCAGAATCTCGAGGTAGTCGAGCACCGGCGTGGTGGCCTGGGTCGGATTTCCGATGAGGAAATCGCCGGGCGACTGGATGCGGAAGAGGGACACCTCCTGCATGCCGATCAGGTGGGGCCGCTCGCCCTCGATCTGGTCGACGATCGCCTCGGCCCGCTCGGGGAAGTCGGTGGCCTGAACGGCACCGAACACCTCGAGCGCCTTGAACGGTATCTCGTCGAGGCTTTCGACCAGCAGCAGGTCTCCTAGGCGCGCGCCGACGAAGACGTTGTAGGCCATCACGCCCAGCGCGGGCGAGCCGGCACGGGCCACGTCGGCGTCGATGGTCGGGGGTCCCATCGGGTCGTCGCGATCGCAGGCGCCGAGTGCCAGTCCCAACAGGACGCAAGTGAACAGCCGCTTCATGGTGACCTCCTCGATGTCCGCGGGCCGCATGCCGGTGCCGATGCATGGAGCGGGTGGATGCTGGCGTGGTGCGGTCCGCAGGGTGACGCGTCGTGCTCCATACGCGTGCAGCCTGAGGAGCCGTCATCAAGTGGAGGTCAAGCGGGGTCGGAAGGGAGTACGAGTGCGATGACGAGTACGATCAGCAGTAGGAGTACGAGTTCCTACTCGTGCTCGTACGCTGACTCATGTTTGGTCAAGCCGCCTCGGCGATCTGCTTCCAGCGGGCCCGGCCGGCCAGGAACCAGTTGCGGAGCCAGTCGGCCAGCGGGCTCGCGTTGCGCCGGGAGGTGCGGCGACGCCGCCGTCTGGGCGCTGGAGCGAACAGGTGCCGCTCGAGGTCCGAACGGTAGATGGTGGCGACAGAAGGTGTGTTCTGGGGGAGCATTCTCGGTTTCTCCTGTATCGTATCTATTTCAACTCAAACAACGCTTGGCGCGCCGCTCGAGTTCCCGATCATCAGGTCGTTTTCGCGTTTGTGAGTTTCACCAGTTACCCGTACTTCCAACGTGGGGAACCGGGATCATGGGTCGATCATGTCGTCGATCACGCGCTCGGCCGGGCGATCATGCTGGCGATCATGTAGCGGCCGTGCGCGGTGACGGCTGGCGGCAGCTCCCTTCGTAGAGCTCTTTTCGCCCTTGCGACGCCCCGAGCACGGGTCTACAGTCAGCCTGATCACGATCCAATCGAGCCACCGTCCGCAGCGCGAGGTCCCGGGATGAAGATACGTGCCCTCTGTCACATGCTTGTAACGATCGGGCTGAGTCCAGGTCTCGTTTCGGCCCAGACGGCCGACGTAGCCGCGGTCCCGTCGCCAGCCTCGGTTCTGGGGTACGAGGTGGGGACGGACCGGAAGCTGGCGGACTGGACCGAGATCACCGCCTACCTGGAGGCGCTGGCGACGGCCAGCGACCGGGTGATCCTGGACACGCTGGGTGAGACGACGCTGGGTCGACCGTTCGTGGCACTGACGATCTCGAGCCCAGCGAACCTGGCCCGGCTGGACCACTACCTGGAGGTCCAGCGGCGCCTGGCGGACCCGCGGCGCGTGGACTCGGAGGTGGAGGCGGCGCGCCTGATCGAGGAGGGTCGGGCCATCGTCCTGATCACCGCCGGGATCCACTCGGACGAAGTGGGGAGCTACCAGGTGCCGATGCGCTTGGCTTACCATCTGGCGGCGCGGGATGACGAGACCACGCGCGAGATCCTGGACGAGGTGATCCTGCTGCTGGTGCCGTCGCTGAACCCGGACGGCAGCCAGCTGGTGGTCGACTGGTACGAGAGCACGCTGGGCGAGCCGTGGGAGGGTGCGGATCCGCCGTTCCTGTACCATCACTACGTGGGCCACGACAACAACCGGGACTGGTACGCGTTCACGCAGGTCGAGACGCAGCTGGCGGTGACTAAGGTCCACAACGTCTGGCATCCGCAGATCGTGCACGACATCCACCAGATGGGCGGGGGAGGGGCTCGTTTCTTCATTCCGCCGTGGACGGACCCGATCGAGCCGAACGTCGACCCGCTGCTGGTGGCGGGGATCAACGCGCTGGGCACGGCGATGGCGTGGGAGATGTACGGACAGGGGAAGACGGGGATCGTGGTGAACGCGATCTTCGACGCCTGGACGCCGGCCCGCGCCTACCAGCATTACCACGGCGGCGTCCGGATCCTGACCGAGACGGCCAGCGCCCGGATGGCGACGCCGGTGGAGGTCCCCTTCGATTCGCTCGAGTCGGGTCGAGGCCTGGATGCCACAGAGCCGTCGTGGCGGTTCCCGGAGCCGTGGCCCGGAGGCACGTGGCGGCTGGCGGACATCGTGGACTACATGGAGGCGGGCGCGCTGGCCCTGCTGAAACAGGCGGCGCTCTATCGCGAACGGTGGCTGCGGAACTTCTATCGGATCGGGTTGCGCAGCATCGGTGGCCGCGAGGGATGGCCGCGTGCGTACGTAATTCCGGGCGCGGGCCAGAACCCCGTCGGCCTGCCGGAGCTGCTGCGCATCCTGGCGACGGGAGACGTGGAGGTTCAGCGGGCGACCGAGCCGTTCGTGGCCGAGGGTCGGCGCTTCGCCGCCGGCAGCTACGTGGTCTCGATGACGCAGCCCTACTCGGTCTTCGCCAAGACGCTGCTGGAGGCGCAGGAATATCCGGCGCTGAGGCAGTACCCCGGCGGTCCGCTCCGCACGCCGTACGACGCGACGGCCCACACGCTGCCGCTGCTGATGGGCGTCGAGGCGGTGCCGCTGGATGAGCTGCCCGCAGTGGGGCTGACTGCACCGATCGAGGCGCCGGACTACGAGAAGACGGCCCCGGGGCTGAGCGGCGCCGAGCGCCCGCGGGTGGCGATCTACGAGCCGTGGATCCCGTCGATGGACGCGGGCTGGACGCGCTGGATCTTCGACGAGTACGGGATCGAGTACGAGCGCCTGCGCGATGCCGAGGCACAGGCCGGCGGACTCCGCGATCGTTTCGATGCCATCGTTCTGCCCGACATGAGCCCCCGGGCGATGATCGAGGGCCACGAGGAGGGGACGATGCCGCCGAAGTACGTGGGCGGTCTGGGTGCCGCGGGCGTCCGTGGCCTGGAGGAGTTCGTCCGGGCGGGCGGCACGCTCATCACGTTCAACCGATCGTCGAGCCTGGCGATCGACGAGTTCGGTCTGCCGGTGGTTGATGTGCTGGGCGGCCTGGACCGGCGCGATTTCTTCATCCCCGGCTCGATCCTGCGGCTCGAGCTCGAGCCGGGTCACGCGCTGGCGGCGGGCGTCCCGACGCGGACGATGGCGTGGTTCGAGCGGGGTCTGGCGTTCGAGCCGGCGGATGAGGAGGCGGCGAAGGTGGAGATCGTCGGCCGCTACGGCGCCGATGAGGTGCTGCTGAGCGGCTGGGCGGATGGGACCGAACACATCGCCGGTTACGGCGCGCTGGCGGCGGCCGAGCACGGCCGCGGCAAGGTCGTGCTGTTCGGCTTCCGGCCCCAGTACCGGGGGCAGACGATCGCCACCTACCCGCTGATGTTCAACGCGCTCAAGAGCGCGATAGGGTCCGGCGCCACCGATTGAACGGTCGATGAGCCGGCGTTCGGTTCTGCGGTTTCGGCCGCTACGCTACCGCCCCGAGCGGGTCGGCGATTTGGGCGGCGTGTGGGCGCCGCCGTACGACGTGATCGGGCCCGACGATGCGGCGGCGCTGCGGGCGCGGAGCCTCCACAACATCGTTCGTCTGACCAACCCGGAGGGTGCTGCGCCCGAGCGGCATCGGGAAGCGGCGCGGACGCTGGAGTCCTGGCTGGCGGAAGGGGTTCTGGGACGCAACGAACGCCCGGCCCTCTACATCCATCGGCATACCTTTCAGTACGGCGACGCGCGCTACACGCGGACCGGGGTCTGGGGATTGCTCCGACTGCACCCCTTCGACGCCGGCGTCGTCCTGCCCCACGAGCGGACGATGAAGGGCCCGAAGGCGGATCGGCTGGCGCTCATGCGGGCCTGCCGCGCTCAGCTCTCGCCGATCTTCTTCATCTGCTCCGACCCGCAGGAGGAGCTGGGCCCGACCCTCGCCGAGCTGGCCGCCGGCCGGCCGCTGGAGCGGGCCGAGTTTCCGGCCGGACAGTCGCACGAGATCTGGCGGGTCGACGAGCCGGAACGACTGGAGCGGCTGGAGGGGCTGCTCGGCGCTCAGGTGTTTCTCATCGCTGACGGTCACCATCGATACGAGACGGCGCTGGCGTATCGAGACGGTCTGATCGACGGCGGCGCGGCGCGAACCGGGGGTCGCGCCCACGAGTTCGTGCTGGCTTACGTGGTACCGGAACACGACCCCGGGCTCCTGCTGCTGCCGACGCACCGGCTGATCGGCGGCGGCCCCGTCGATTGGAAGGGGAGCGTTTTGCGTCTGAGCGACCGCTTCGATGTCGTCAGGCTGCAGGAGATCGACCCCAAGGCGATCGAGGAGAGGCTGGCCGAAGAGAAGGGCCGACCGACGTTCGTGCTGGTGCCGAAGGACGTTCCGGGGGGCTGGCTGCTGCGGCTGCGACGGCCGGACGAGTTCACGGCCATCTCGTCGGTGGCGCTGCAGGAGGTGTTCTTGTCCGAAGGGGTTGGCCTCTCCGCCGACGATCAGGTCGAGCGGCTGACCTACGTGAAGGATACGGCGGCCGCGCTGGCGGCGGTTAACTCGGGTGCCGCAGCGGCGGTGGCGCTGCTGGCGGCGCCGGAGGTGACCCAGGTGGCCGCGGCGGCGGCGGTGGGCCGGCGGACGCCGCCGAAGACCACGTTCTTCTGGCCCAAGGTCCCGACCGGGATCGCGCTCCACAGGATCGACCCGCAGGAAGAGCTGCTCGAGTCATCGGCGCGGATTGGCGCGCCGGAGATCGAGGATGGCGGCACGACTTAGCCTGGCGCACGGCAGGAACGCGGATGACGCGTTCATGCTGTACGGGCTGCTGACGGGCGGCGTATCCACCGGCGGCCTGAAGATCGAATGCCGGAGCGAGGACATCGAGACGCTCAACGTGCTGGCGATCAACGGGCAGGTGGACGTGTCGGCGATCTCCGTGCCGGCCTATCCGCACGTCGCCGGCGAGTACAGGCTCCTCGACTCCGGGTTCGCGGTGGGAGACGGCTACGGGCCACGGCTGGTGGCGCGGGCAGCGCTGGATCCGGAGCGCCAGCTGGAAGGACGCGTGGTGGCGGTGCCGGGTCGCTTCACCGCGGCGCACCTGGCTCTGCGGCTCTACGAACCGAATGTGGAGGTCCGCTTCGTCCGCTTCGACGAGGTCCTGGCCTACGTCCGGGATGGGTTCGCCGATGCCGGGGTCGTGAGCCACGAGAGCCAGCTGGCCTACGGCGACCTGGGTCTGCGGCTGCTCGTCGACCTGGGGGGATGGTGGCGGCGCGAGACGGGGCTGCCGCTCCCCCTCAGCGGGTTCGTGGTCCGGCGTGCGCTGGGCGACTCGATGGCCAGGCGGCTGCGCGACTATGTCCGGGCCAGCATCGAATACGCGCTGGGGAACAAGCAGGAGGCGCTGGAGTACGCGCTGCGCGTCTCCTCCGTCCCGTCGGCGGGACTCGTCGCCAACTTCATCGGGATGTACGTGAACGATCGGGCCCTCGACCTCGGTGCGGACGGGCGGGCGTCGGTGATCGAGTTTCTGCAGCGGGGCCGGCGCGCCGGTCGGTTACCGGAGCACCCGACGCCCGATTTCGTCGGCGGCTACTGAGCGGCGTCCGCGCACCCCTCCAGCGCCAGCTGGATCTCGGTCCTCACCCAGCCGTCGTCCTCCCGGACCAGTCGGCCCACCAGCGCTTCGGCCGCCGCCGCGGTTCCGATTCGGCCCAGCGCCCACGCGGTGTGCCCGCGGACCAGCGGGTCGAGGTCGTTCAGCGCGTCGGCCAGCGTCGGTACGGCGGCGGGGCTTCGCCAGTTGCCCAGCGCCACGGCCACGTTGCGCAGGAAGCCGCGACGCTTGGGACGTTCGAGCGGCGTACCGGCGAACCGGCGGCGGAACTCGTCCTCGTCGAGCCCCATCAGCTCGATCAGCTCGGGTCCCGTGACGTCGTCCCGGGGCCGGAAACGGGGCTCGTCGGTTGCTGGCGCCTCCCGGTTCCACGGGCAGACCTCCTGGCAGATGTCGCAGCCGAAGACCCGGTTGCCGATGAGCGGGCGGAGCTCGATGGGGATGGGGCCGCGGAGCTCGATGGTCAGGTAGGAGATGCAGAGTCGGGCGTCCAGCTCCCGCGGGCCGGCGATGGCGCCGGTGGGGCAGGCCCAGATGCAGCGCTGACAGGTCCCGCAGTGGTCGGGTAGAAACGCCGCGTCGGGCTCCAGCTCCAGGTCGGTCAACAGCTCGCCCAGGAACAGGTACGAGCCGAGCTCCGGGTGGATTAGGACGGTGTTCTTGCCGATCCAACCAAGACCGGCGCGCTGGGCGTGATCGCGTTCGAGCACGGGCCCGTAGTCGACATAGACCCGGGTCGCGGCGCTCGGACGTGCCAGCATCCGGACCGCGTCGGCCAGCTCCGCCAGCTTCTCCTCGAACACGGCGTGGTAATCGGTGCCGCGTGCGTAGCGCGCGATGACTGGACGCGACGGATCATCGACCGGGCCGTCGCCTTCGTTGTTGTAGTTGAGGGCGACGACGACGATCGAGCGAGCGCTCGGAAGCGCCTGCTGCGGGTCGACTCGACGCTCGACGGCGTCGGGGCGCTCCAGGTAACTCATCGTGCCGTGGTAACCGCGCTCGAGCCAATCGAGATAATAGTCCGCGTGAACCGGCCGCTGGGCGGGCGCTATGCCGACCAGGTCGAACCCGAGCGTCCGGGCACGATCTTTGATCGTCTCGGCCGCTTTGCGCGGATCCACGCGAGTCGCCGCTGAGTCAGTCAATTTCGAACACGATCTTGCCGAAGCCTTCGCCGGCCTCGAGACGCTCGTGACCCGCCCGGATCTTCTCCAGTGGCCAGACCACGTCGGTGATCGGTTGGAGCTCTTTGCGGAAGACGAGCGACATCACGTCGTGGAACTCCGACTGGCTGGACATGGTGGTGCCGATGATCTCCAGCTGCTTCCAGAAGACGAGCCGGATGTCGGCCCGTCCTTCGGCGCCCGTGGTCGCGCCGTAAACGACCATGCGGCCGCGCCGCGCCAACGAGCGCAGCGCGTCCGGCCACAGCTCCGCGCCGACGCTGTCGAAGACCAGATCGACCCCGCGCTTGCCCGTCGCCTTCCATACCTCCTTCGAGAAATCGGTCTTCAGCCGGTCGATGACAACGTCGGCGCCCAGCTCCGAAAGCCGGTGCACGTTCTCGGCGCCGCTCGTCACCGCGTACACGTAGGCGCCGGCATGCCTGGCGATCTGAACGGCGGCGCTGCCGACGCCGCCCGAACCGCCGGTCACGAGAACGCTTTCCCCCGGTCGCAGACCGCCGCGGGTGATGAGACCGCGCCACGCCGTCTGGTAAACGAGTGGCACGGCAGCGGCGTCTTCGAACGACAGATCGTCGGGGATGGGCAGAAGGTTGACCGCCGGAACCGCCACGTACTCGGCGAAGCCGCCGTTCAGGTGCTCGCCGATGATACGGTACGACTCGCACAGGCTCTCCTCGCCTGCCCGACACCATTCGCAGCGACCGCACCACAGACTGGGATTGACCAGCACCCGCGTCCCGACCTCCGGCTCCTCGACGCCGGAACCGAGATGCTCCACCACGCCGGCGATGTCGGAGCCGCCGATGTGGGGGAACTGCGTGTCGAGGGTCGGGAGACCCCGGCGCACCCAGAGGTCCAGGTGGTTCATCGCGGCGGCACGGACGGCTACCAGGACGTGTCCGTGCGGGGTCTCCGGCACCGGGAGATCGGCGATCTCCAGGACTTCGGGTCCGCCGTGCTGGCGGATAATCGCGGCTTTCATCGGCCCTAACGGGTCCCTTTCAATCAGACTGGAGTATTTTCAGGTGTCCGGGAGACGCCCTAACTTCGTTGGTACCCCGGTGGGCGTGCAAGGCGCGGGACGATCCTGGACTGCGCTTCGGGGTAAATGAAGGGAGCGGGCTACGACCCCGGGTCGGCGCCCCCTCGAGCCGCCGCTTCAGCTTCGACCCTCGACGCCAGAGGTATGATGAAGAGAGCTCTGCCCATCCTGTCGCTGATCGTCCTGGCCGCCTGCGAGAACGGAGCCTCATCTCTGTCGCCCGGCGATGACGGCGTCACGCCAACGCCCCCCACGCCGATCGCCGGGGATGTGCTGCTGGGTCATCTCTACGTGCTGGCCCACGACAGCATGCAGGGGCGACAGGCGGGCTCCGTCTACGAGCTGATGGCGGCGACCTATCTGCGGGAGGAGTTCACCGAATACGGCCTGGAGCCAGGCGCTACGGACTACTTCCAGCCGTTCACGATACCGGTATCGGTGAACGGTGAGACCGGGCTCGAGTCGCAAAACGTGCTGGGCGTGCTGCCGGGTCAGGGCGCACTGGCTGACGAATGGGTGGTGGTCGGCGCCCACTACGACCACGTCGGCGTCAACAGCACCGGCGACGTCTTCAACGGGGCGGACGACAACGCGTCGGGCACCTCGCTGGTGCTGGAGCTGGCCCGCTACCTGGACGAGTACGTGGACGGGGGGATGGCGGGCGATCGGGCCCGACGATCGGTCATGTTTCACGGGTACGGGGCCGAGGAGGTCGGGCTGGTCGGCTCGACCTACTTCTGCAGCAACCCGACCGTGCCGATGGGCGACATCATGGCGATGATCAACCTGGACATGGTCGGCCGGATGGAGGGCGACCGGCTGCTCCTGATCGGCACGTCCTCATCCGATGGTTGGCCCGCGGTCTTCGTGGGGGCCAACAGCGAGGGGCTCGAGCTGGTCACGACCGAAGAGAACCTCGATCGGAGCGACCAGTACTGCTTCTACACCAACCGCAGGCCGGTGATGTTCCTCCATACCGGGCTACATCTGCAATATCACACTTCGACGGACGACGTGGAGCTGATCGATGTGGGTAACATGGAGCGGGTGGGTGAGTTCGCCGCGAACGTTTTGCTGGACCTGATCCATCGGACGGAGCCGCTGGTTTACGGGGCAGGGATCAATTGAGCGGCAGCGTTCGGTGGGTTGGTGCGTTAGTGCGTTAGTGGGTTGGTGGCTCAGCGATACTGTGCTCACCAACGCACCAACGCACCAATGCACTAACGCACCAACACTCTACCTCGTTTCCTCAGTCGCCGCCGTCTCCGCGCGCGCCGGCGCGTTCTTCACCCACTTGTCGAACCAGGCGAACTGCTGGTAGAGGGCGTCGAGCACGGTCTCGCGCGCGCGGTAGCCGTGCTGTTCCTCCGGGTACATGACCAGCTTGATCGTGCCGCCCAGTCCCTTCACGGCGTGGAACAGGCGCCGGGACTGGATGGGGAAAGTACCCGAGTTCGTGTCCTCGATCCCGTGGAGCAGGAGCAGCGGCTCGTTGATCGAGTCGGCGTGCATGAACGGGGACATGGCGAAGTAGATCTCGGGCGCCTCCCAGAAGGTGCGGCGCTCGTTCTGGAAGCCGAAGGGGGTGAGCGT
>JABAHS010088925.1_pt1 | contig 71696 bp, 64 predicted proteins | sample 7062111 | NCBI WGS metagenome assembly JABAHS01 (sample SAMN14534600, study PRJNA622989) | marine sediment metagenome | biome: marine biome [ENVO:00000428]; feature: marine pelagic biome [ENVO:01000023]; material: deep marine sediment [ENVO:00002113]; isolation source: pool of 4 deep marine... | reverse complement strand
CTGTTCACGACGCTAGTCGATACCCACCGCCCTTGCAAGCGAGGCGAAGGGGTCTCGCGTGCGGCGGTGATCCTGCACAGGTTATCCACAGGTTGTGCCGCCCCCTGTCCCCAAGATAACCACAAGATATGGTGTTTAAATACCCTTCAAATGGTGGTTGACTACAATCTGTAGGGGTATACACTAGAGTTGAAGCTCGCCCCAGGGGGGTCTTCGGGAGACCGGGGTCGCGGGTCTCACGCATCCCGACCGAAAGCACAGAGGGATAGAAGAACATGAAACTGGCCCAGCAAAGCACCCTGACCGTCGCGACGACCACACCGGCGGACATCCGCATGCAGGTGGCGTCCTGGGACATCTGGGACAAGAAGTACCGCCTCAAGCGCAAGGACGGCTCGGTCATCGACGAGACCATCGATCACACCTACCGGCGCGTGGCGCGTGCGCTCGCCGACGTGGAGGAGACGGCGGAGAAACGGGCCGAGTGGTACGAGCAATTCCTGTGGGCCCTGCGCAACGGCGCCATTCCCGCCGGGCGCATCATCTCCAACGCCGGCGCGCTGGAGCACAAGCCCGCCACCTCCACCATCAACTGCACGGTGTCGGGCACCGTCGCCGACTCCATGGACGACATCCTTCAGAAGGTCCACGAGGCGGGGCTCACGTTGAAGTGTGGTTCTGGCACCGGGTACGAGTTTTCAACGTTGCGGCCCAAGGGTGCCTATGTGACGGGCGCGGGTGCGTACACCTCGGGGCCGCTCTCCTTCATGGATATCTACGACAGGATGTGCTTCACCGTCTCCTCGGCCGGTGGCCGCCGCGGCGCGCAGATGGCCACCTTCGATGTGGGCCACCCGGACGTGCTCGACTTCATCCGCGCCAAGCGCGAGAGCGGACGCCTGCGCCAGTTCAATCTCTCGCTGCTCATCACCCGCGAGTTCATGCAAAAGGTGAAGAACGACCAGGAGTGGCAGCTCGCTTTCCCGCTGATGGCAGACGAGGTCGAGGCGGAAGGCATCGACCTCTCGGATCGCGAACTCGTGGTGTGGCGCGACTGGCCCATCAAGGACGGCTACATCGTCTCCCCCGAGGGCAAGGTAGCCTGTCGCATTTATCGCAAGATCCGCGCGCGGCGCATGTGGGATCTGATCATGTCGTCGACCTACGACTTCGCGGAGCCCGGGTTCATCCTCATCGACGAAGCGAACCAGATGAACAACAACTGGTTCTGCGAAAACATCCGCGCCACCAATCCCTGCGTGACAGCCGAGACCTGGGTGCACACCAGCGAGGGCCCGCGGCAGGTTTCCGATCTGATCGGCAAGCCCTTCGAGGCGCGCGTCGAGGGCAACGACTACGCGAGCGGCCCCGAGGGGTTCTTCCCCACGGGACGCAAGCCCGCGGTGCGACTGTCCACCACGCGTGGCTATGAGCTGCGCCTGACGTCGGATCACCCCGTGCGGGTCGTCGCTCACAGGACCCGGTGGGCGACGGAGCGCGAGTGGCGCCGGGTAGGCGACATCGTCCCGGGTGACGAGATCGTGCTCCACGATCATCGCGAGGCCGCAGCCTGGGATGGCGCGCACACCGCCGACGAAGGCTATCTCATGGGTCTTCTGCTGGGCGACGGGTATTTGAACGAGCGTTGGGCCGTCCTGTCGGTGTGGAAATCCGCCGCGGCGGTGAATGACGTCGCCGTCGACGGTTCCGATGGGATAATGCGCAAGGCCGAGCAGGCCCTTCGGAACAGCTTCGACACCCGCGGCGACTTCGCCGGCTGGCATCCCATCAAAGGCCGAAGCGAGTACCGCATGCACTCCGCCGCTTTGTTGCGTCTGGCGGAAACCTTCGGCGTCGTCCGAGGCAACAAGCACGTCACCCCCGGGCTCGAAGCCACTTCGAGCGCCTTTCATCGCGGCTTCCTGCGCGGATTGTTCGACACGGACGGCAGCGTCCAAGGTAGTCAGCAGAAGGGCGTCTCGGTGCGGTTGAGTCAGTCGAGCCGTAGCGACCTGCAGGCGGTGCAACGCATGCTGCTGCGCCTCGGGATTGCATCGAGCATCTATGCGCGGCGCCCCGAGCATATGCGCGAGATGCCGGATGGACAGGGCGGCAGCAAAGGCTATCAGTGTAGAGCACAGTACGATCTGATCGTCAGCGCCGACAACCTCGTAGAATTCGATCGACTGATCGGATTCGAGGACACCGATAAAGGCGCGAAGCTCAAAGCCGTCCTGGCCGGCTACCGCCGCACGGTGAATCGCGAACGCTTTACCGCCGTCGTCGAATCCATCGCCGATGACGGCGAGGAAGCGGTGTACGACGTCGAGGTTGCCGGACCCAACGCCTTCGACGCCAACGGGCTTTACGTGCACAACTGCGGCGAGCAATGTCTACCGCCCTACGGGGCGTGTCTGCTCGGCTCGGTGAACCTGACCAAGTTCGTGCTGGACCCATTCACCGACCGCGCCCGCTTTGACTGGGACTCGTACCGGAAGACGGTGGCCATCTTCACACGCATGCTCGACAACGTCGTGGAGATCAATGGTCTGCCTCTGGAGGAGCAGCGCCGCGAGATCTTCCGCAAGCGGCGCCACGGCATGGGCTACCTCGGTCTGGGCTCCACCCTGACCATGCTGTGCATGCGGTACGGCTCCGAGGACTCTCTGCGGTTCACGGAGGAGGTTACGCGCGAGATGGCGTTGCAGGGCTGGCGCACGGGCCTCGAGCTCGCGCGCGAGAAAGGCCCGGCGCCGATCATGGAGGAGGACTTCGAGGTCACCGAGGAGATGCTGCGGCTGCGCCCCGAGCTGGCGGCGGACGGCTATCGCGCGGGCGATGTGGTCAAGGGTAAGGTTCTGCACGCCAGCTACAGCCGCTACATGCAGCACATCGCTGAGGTGGATGGCGAGCTCGTCGACGCCCTGGCCGAGGTAGGGGCGCGCTTCACCCACCATACCTCCATCGCACCGACCGGCACCATCTCCCTGTCGCTCGCCAACAACGCCAGCAACGGCATCGAGCCGAGCTTCGCACACCATTACGCGCGCAACGTGATCCGGGAGGGCCGCAAGAGCAAGGAGAAAGTGGACGTCTTCTCCTTCGAGCTCCTCGCCTACCGGGAGTTCATCAGCTCGCAGGCGATGCCTCACGGAGATTCCGAGGAGAGCCTGCCCGAGTACTTCGTGACCGCCGACGACATCACGCCCAAGCAGCACGTGGACGTGCAGGCGGCGGCCCAGAAGTGGGTGGATTCCTCCATCTCGAAGACGGCCAACGTGCCCACCGACTATGCGTTCGAGGATTTCAAGGACATCTACATGTACGCCTACGAGCGCGGGCTCAAGGGGTGTACGACCTTCCGGTTCAATCCCCAGGCTTTTCAAGGCGTTCTGGTGAAAGAGAAAGACCTCGAGAGCACGACCTATCGCTTCACGCTCGCGGACGGGTCGGTGGTCGAGGCCAAGGGTCACGAACACCTGGAGTACGACGGAGAGCTCCACACCGCCGCGAATCTCTACGAAGCCCTCAAGGAGGGGTACTACGGCAAGTTCTGAGCCGTCGCATACCGGCGCCGAGCGCGGTCTCGGGACTGCTCAGGAGGACACGCGCAATGCCCATCAAAATAGACAAACAAATCGTCGACTACAGCGTGAAATCACGGGAGAAAGACGAGGCTGACGTGAGCGAGCCGCAGAAGGCCGATGTCATTCAGATGCACGAGCGTCTGGAGCGCCCGGAAGTCCTGCTCGGCTCCACCTACAAGATCAAGACACCGCTCTCCGAGCACGCGCTCTACGTCACCATCAACGACATCGTGCTCAATCCGGGAACGGAGCACGAGCAGCGCCGTCCGTTCGAGATTTTCATCAACTCGAAGAATATGGAGCATTTCCAGTGGATCGTGGCCTTGACGCGGATCATCTCGGCGGTGTTCCGCAAAGGAGGCGATGTGACCTTCCTGGTCGAGGAGATGCGCTCCGTATTCGATCCCAAAGGGGGCTATTTCAAGAAGGGCGGCCGCTACATGCCGTCGCTGGTGGCGGAGATTGGTGACGCCATCGAATCACACATGCGCAGCATCGGGCTGCTCAAGGGGGACGAGCTCGACGCGCACCAGAAGCGTCTCATCGCGGAGAAACAGACGCAGCTCGGCGAGGAGGCGCCGGAGACAGCACCCCGAGGGACGACCCGGTTTCCGGAGAATGCGGAGCTTTGCAAGAAATGCCAGACGAAGGCGGTGGTTCAGCTCGACGGCTGCGCCACCTGCCTGAACTGCGGAGACTCCAAATGCGGCTGAGCCGGGGGCAGCTCCATGCGCCGCTCTGCGCAAATACCGAGCTTCGGTTTCACGCGAAGCCGTGACGGGCGCCGAGAGGGAAATCGGCCTTTATCCGTCGCGTGCCGGTCTCACCGGCACGCGGCGGGTGTTTTCTTCGGCCCGCATGGCCTCGCGATGCCCAAACCGGTGCACGATTCCGTAGGCGCTCCTCCTGTTGCCCCTCCCGGCCCCCGGGAGGGGCTTTTTTTTTCGGCTCTAAGTGGTGTCAGAGACGACTTTTTCCCACTTTTTCATCGAGTCGCGTATGTCTCTTTGCTGCCGTGCGAGAAAAAGTCGTCTCTGACACCACTTAATCCCCAGATGGGTCCCGGGGTATGTGTCGCGCAGTCGCAAGCCCCGAAGCGCGGGGCCAGGAGCGGGCCCGGGTACCATGGGACCCGACGCATGCTCTACGGAACCTCGAGCGTCGAGCAAGCACGGCGCAGCCCCGCAAGCGTTCGAGGTTGCCGGGTCGTGTCGGGGNNTGCATGCCCCGGGAGGCAGCGTCGTCCCGCGAAACCCCCGACCTCCCGGAAATCCGCGAAGAGCTTTTTTTTGGGCGTTCGTCGAGGTCACCAACAGAGCCCCGGGATACGTGCCGCCCAGAAATAGGCGTAGGGTGGGCTGAGCCGAAGGCGAAGCCCGCCCTACGCCATTGGTGCACACACGCCGAGCCGCAGCGCACGGGAGGGCCGTGATGAAGACCATACTGATCGTCGATGATTCGCGCGTGCAGCGTCTGCTGATAGAGTCGATGCTCGAGCGCCATGGCTTCATGCCGATGTCGGCCAGCGATGCACGGCAAGGACTACATCTCGCGCGCACGCTGCAACCGGATCTCGTGCTCGTAGACATCGCCTCGCCCGACACGGACGGCCTCGAGACCCTGCGCCGCATGGTTTCGGATCCGCGCACCCGCGCCACCCCCACAATCGCCATCGGCGGGAACGATGCCCTCAGGCGCCATGCACTGCTGCGCGGCGCCCAGGATTATCTCGTCAAGCCCCTCAGCGAGCCCGCGTTGATGCGTGTGCTGGCGCGTCTACTGGGTGCGTCCGGGCGCTCGCGAGCAGCTTCGTTGCCCGCGATATCCGTTCGCTGAATGCCCCTTGCCCGCTGCGAAACGTCGCTTTCCAACACCAAAGGAACGGGCATCTTCATCATCGCGCTTTCTCCTGGTCGAACCGGATTTGCCACGAGCAGCACAGCGCGGCCTCCGCGGTGGGAGTTTGACAGCCGGCGGCGGTCGGTTACGCTGAGCGCTCACTCGAGCGCATTCCCGGCCCGATGTCAAAAGCGCCGACGCTCCAGGCCGCGTCCTTCGCAGCCATCGAATCCATGGCGGCGCTGCAGGAAGCGTGCCGGTCCTGGCGACGGGAGCCGCGCCTCGGTCTGGATACGGAGTTCGAGCGCTCGCGCACTTACTACCCGCGTCCCGCGCTGCTGCAAGTCGCGACCCGTACGGGCAATTACCTGATCGACCCCCTGAGGCTCTCGGACCTCGAGCCATTCTTCGCACTGCTGCGCGAGGGAGACATCCTGAAAGTGATGCATTCGGCGAGCGAGGATGTGGAGATCTTTTTCCGGATGGCGGGGGCCGTTCCCCGCCCCGTGTTCGACACGCAGATCGCTGCGACCTTGAGCGGCTACGGCCACGCGCCCAGCTACCGGCGGCTCGTGGCGGAGGTGCTCGGCGTGGCGCTGCCCAAGGATGTCACGCGCTCGAACTGGCTGAACCGTCCCCTCTCTTGTGCCCAGCGCACGTACGCGGCGCTGGACGTCGCCTACTTACTGCCCCTGTACGAGCGCTTGGCGGGCGAGCTGGCCCGAGCCGGCCGCGACACCTGGGCGCGAGAGGAATTCCACGGGCTCCTCGACGAGGAGCGCTTCGACCCCGACCCGGACAGCGCGTACCTGCGCGTGCGCGGTGCGCGAGAGCTGTCACGTCGCGAGCGCGCTGCGCTCCAGCACCTGTGCGCCTGGCGAGAGCGCGAAGCCCGCCGCCGCGATCTCCCGCGCGGCTTCGTGGTCCGGGACCCGGCGCTCCTCGCGATGGCGAGACGCTCCCCCCGCACCGCGTCCGAGCTCGTCGCCGCGGGCCTGCATCGGCGCGAGGCGGCGCGCAGCGGGGAGACTCTCCTCGGTCTTATCCGCGCCGCACTCGAGGCTCCCGAAAACGAGCTGCCGCAACCGGGCCCCGCCCGCGTGGATCCCCGCGAGCACGGCGCACTGCTCGCACGACTCAAACGTATCGTGGCAAGCAAAGCCGAAGCCCTCAGGTTGCCTCCACCGTTTCTGGCCCCGCGGGAGAGCATCGAGGCGCTCGTGCGCGCCTGGCGCGTGGACGGGAGGAAGCAGCTCCCGGCAGAGCTCACGGGCTGGCGACGCTCGGTCGTCGGCGACGCGCTGGTGGCCGAGCTCGAGCGCAGCCCGTGACGCAACTTTCGCACTACAGATCCGGATGGCGCCCACTCATGCGCCCGGCGCGGGCTCGCCGGTGAGGCCGTCGTCGGTGAGCCCGGTGATGCGCGCGGGGACGATGCCGCGGCGCCCCGCGGCGCCGCTCACTTCGACGCGCAGGTAATTGTCCGTCCACCCCGCGTCCTCCTCCAGCAGGACCGCCATCGTTCGCCCCACATGCGCCTCGCGGAAGGCGCGGTTCTTGTCGCGCGAGAGGCGCTTCAGGGAACGGGTCCGCCGTTTCTTGACGTCACCGGGCACCGGATCTCCAAGCGTCTCGGCCGCCGAGCCGGGCCGCACCGAGTAGGTGAATGGATGCACGTAGGTGAACGGCAGCTCCACCAACCGGTGGAAAGTCTGCTGGAAGTCCTCATCCGTCTCGCCGGGGAAGCCGCAGATCACATCGGTCCCGATGCCGGCTTCGGGGACGCGGGCGGCGATGCGTTCCAGGAGCTCCGCGAACGCCTCGATGGTGTACTGGCGATTCATGCGCTCGAGCACCGCATCGCTTCCGCTTTGGAACGGAATGTGAAAATGACGCGCGAACTTCTCCTCGCGGGCCATGAGCTCGATGAGCTCGTCGGTCACGGTGGACGGCTCGATGGAGCTCAGCCGCAGCCGCTCGAGCCCGGGAACGGCGAGTACGCGCCGCATCAACTCGGGGAGCAGTGGCCGGGTTTCGGCGAGATCACGTCCGTAGTCCCCCACGTCGACCCCGGTCAAGACGATCTCGGCGTAGCCCCGCTCCACGAGCCCGCGCACCTGCGCGAGCACGCTCTCCGGCCGCCGGCTGCGTGACCCGCCCCGGGTCTGGGGGACGATGCAGAAGCTGCAGGCCTTGTTGCAGCCCTCCTGCACCTTCACGAAGGCACGGCTTCGCTCCATCATCTTCGTGATGGGGACGTCCAGAAACGTCCTGGCCTCCGTGACCGGAGATACCGCGGTGCGCAGATCCCCCGCCTCGATGCCTGCCACCTCCTCCACGATGCGCGCGCGATCCGCCGCACCCACGATGAGCGAGACACCAGGCAGCTCCGCGATTTCATCCGGCGCGCGCTGCGCGTAGCATCCGGTCACCACGACCCTCGCGTCGGGGCGCTCCGCGTGGATGCGGCGGATGGCCTTGCGCGCGCTGGCGTCGGCGCGTGCGGTCACACTGCACGTGTTCACGACGTACACGTCCGCCGCCTCCTTGAAGGGCACCGTATGCCAGCCGCCGTCGCGCTCGAGCAGGGTACGAATCGTTTCCGTGTCGTACTGGTTGAGCCGGCAGCCAAAGGTGCAGTAGGCGATGCGTCTGCTCATGACGAAGATCGCGTGCGGAATGACCACTCCGGGAGGGCCGAATTCTATCACGCTCGCCGGAGCGACGAAGACGGCGCGCCGGGCACACACCGCGTCGTTGCAAACCGGTAGCTTGGGCTGAGCCGCAGGCGAAGCCCACCATTCAACGACAAGGGGTGGCGTCACGCCCAAGCGGTGGGCTTCGCTTCGCTCAGCCCAAACACATCGATCTCCGAAAACAAGAAGCCCCGCCGGTGGCGGGGCTCGAGTCGAGAGGGATACCGTGGACCACAATCAGAAGTCGACCTGTGCGCGGAGCTGGAAACCGCCGGGCTCGGATCCGTCCAGCAGCGGATCGCCGGTCTTGTCCAGATCGAGCACTTGCACGTAGTTGGCCATGAAGCGGATCTGGGGGTTCACGTACCAGTTCACGCCCACCGTGAGATTGTCCTCCTCACCGCCCCGGATACTGCTGTCGCTGAGGTCGATGCTGCTGAAGCGTACGCCCACCTCCCACGCCCCCGGGCCGCCGCCGTTGAACGGGTCGAAGTTACGCGCGGGCTTGACCCGGCCGAAGGCACCGGTCTTGGTGCTGTAGGCACGGGACTCGCCGGTCAGGAAATAGCTCCCATAGGCGTACCAGCCGCTGAAGTCCGGATCGCTGCCGCCGGAGCGGTCGACGCTGGTCCCAATGTACTCGCCTTGAACCGAGAACGGCCCATACACGCCGGTGGCCTCGATCCCCCACTTGGTCGTGTTCTTGGCGTCGGTGATCGTCCCCGTGTCCACCAGACGCGTGCTGGTGGCGTGCATCTCCGGCCGTGCGCGGAATCGCACTTCTTCGTCGTCATTGCTGTCGCGGTACTCGAAGCTGCCGCCGAAGTGCACGGTCCGCGTCTTCTCGGCGATGGGCGCAACCGTGAGGCGCCCCGCGATGCCGTAGCCCTCGTCGTCAGAGCCGTTGTCGTCGAAGCCTTCGCCGAAGAAGCCGAGACCCCCGGTCCAGGTGCCGTTCATCACGGCGCCGTAGGTATTGGCACCGATGCCCAGGTTGCGGCTCGGTGCGAACGCTTCGACCGGCATGGCTCGCTCCATGAACGTGATGTACTTGGAGCTGGTCAGCTCCTCGAGACTGAACGGCTCCTTGTAGTGCCCGAGCGTGATCCTGCTCCGGTCCAGGCCCGCATATCGGATGTAGGCGTCCTTGACCTCCACTTCGTCGCCCGGCGCAAAGTCGAACTGGCCCTTGTATTCCCAATCGCCGTAGACCTTGCCCTCGAGGAAGATGCGCGCCCGGCGGATCTCGGAGCCGTCACCTATCCGCGCGTCGTCCGAGCCGTCCTCGTTGGCGATGAGACCATCGATCATCAGCCGGCCCCCGACCCGAATGCTGTGCTGGCCGTCGGCCGATTCGATCCGCAGTTTCTTCGGGTCGAACTCGACCCCAGAGGCTTTCTTCTCCTTCTCCATCTCATCGACCTTGGCCTCGAGCTCCTGCACCCGCTGCTCCAGATCCTGCGCACGTGCCGAGGCCGGCGCCGCAGCCAACAACACGACGGCGATGCTCGAGCATGCCAGAGCCGTCCACCCACGATGGTGAGACATATCGAACCTCCCACTGTGATTGAAATCCGGCGCAGCAACGCGCTGAACGCGCCACCACACGCGACGCCAGCCTAGGTGGGCAGGGTGAAACTTCGGTGAACGGTTTATGACGGGGTTGTTAAAGGCCGACCCGGCGCCACTCGGCCGGAAAAAAGGTTCTTCGCGGATCTCCGCGAAAGCACGCCAACCAGCGCCCTCCGAGATGGGTCCCGGGGTATGTGCCGCGCAGTCGCAAGCCCCGCAGGGCGCGGGCCGAGAGTCGGCCCGAGGGCCATGGGACCCGACGCACGTTCAGCCGAGGTACAGCGAAGATCGAGCGGGCACGGCGCACCCGCGCGTGCCTTCGAGGTTGGCGGGTCGTTTCGGGGCTTGCGACGGAGAGGTGCGTGCCCCGGGACCCAGCGCCCCCCCGCGAAACCATCCCGCTCCCGGAATCCGCGAAGAACCGCAAAAAAAACGCCGCGGGGCGCGGTTGCGCCCGGCAGCGTCAAGGGAGGAGGAACTGAAGACTGCTAAGTACGTGACTCTTGCGTTACACGCGGGTGCTGTTACAGTCGTTCGAACAGCGCCGCAATACCTTGGCCCCCTCCGATGCACATCGTCACCAGCGCGTAACGCCCGTCGATCCGCCGCAGCTCGTAGAGGGCCTTGATGCTCACGATGCATCCGGTCGCGCCGATAGGGTGTCCGAGCGAGATACCGCTGCCGTTGGGGTTGGTCAAATCCCGCGGCAAACCGAGATCGCGGATGACCGCCAGCGCCTGGGCCGCGAACGCCTCGTTGAGCTCGAACACCTCGATATCCGCGAGCGGCACGCCCGTCTTCTCCAGCAGCTTGCGCACCGCCGGCACGGGGCCGATACCCATGTACCTCGGCTCGACCCCGGCGTGCGCATAGGCCACCAGCCGGGCCAGCGGCTGCAGCCCCCGTTTCTCGGCGACACCCCGCTCCATCATGACCACCGCCGCCGCGGCGTCGTTGATGCCGGACGCGTTGCCCGCGGTGACGGTGCCGTCGCTCTTGAACACGGGTCTGAGCTTCGCCATTCCCTCCACGGACGCGTCGGCGCGGATGTGCTCGTCCTTGTCGAAGACGACGGTACCCTTGCGGGTCTTCAGCTCGATGGGCAGGATCTGGTCGTTGAAGTAGCCACTCTCCGTGGCACGGGCGGCCCGGCGATGACTCTCCACGGCCAGCTCGTCCTGCTCCTCTCGCGTGATCTGCCACTTCTCGGCGATGTTCTCCGCCGTGACACCCATGTGACAATCGTCGAAGGGATCGCTCAGCGCACCCACCATGGCGTCGATGACTTTGCCGTCGTTCATGCGCTGGCCGAAGCGCATTGCAGGCAGCCAGTATTGGCTTCGGCTCATGCACTCGGCCCCGCCCGCGACGGTGCAGTCGGCGTCTCCCTGCTCGATGATCTGAGCGGCGGACACGATGGCCTGCAATCCGCTGCCGCACAGGCGGTTCAGAGTAAAGGCGGGGGTCTCGGTGGGGAGGCCCGCCTTCAGCGCCGCGACACGCGCCAGATACATGTCGTGGACGTCGGTATGGATGACGTTGCCGAACACGCAGTGCTCGACCTCCGCGGGCTCCACCCCTGCGCGCCCGACGGCCTCTTTGACACACGCGGCACCCAGGTCGGTGGGCGGCCGGTCCTTGAGCGACCCGCCGTAATCGCCCACCGCCGTGCGCGCTCCGCTCAACACCACCACTTCGCGTTCGTTCGCCATGCTGTCTCCCCCTCGCTACTCCGTGCGCACCCGATGAGCGTACGCACCTCCTCGGCCTCGCAGGCGTTGCTGCAGCGCAGCATACCCAAACGGATCGAGCCCTGTCAACACGGTGCACGCCCGGCTCGGTCCTCCCAGGGCGAGGCCCCACGCGGCTATATTATTCCGATGCTTCGCGGAAAATCTGAAGAGCACCGACTGGGTGCCCGGCATGCCCACGATCAGGGCCACGACGGCACCACTGACGCCGAATGGCGGGCTTCGCTGCGCTCAGTCCACCCCACGCGGCACATGCCTCGGAACCTTCAAGGCTGCACTGCTCCCTCGCCGCGACCCGCTCCGCGCGCACCGCAACCGGCCCCCAGGGCGGGCTGAGCCCAGGACCTGGAGCGCGCCCTGAGCCGCATCGAGATACACGACCTCCGCGCTCGGGATCTCGGGCCGCTGAGCCTCACGGTGACGGACGGGGAATGCGTGGGTATCTCCGGCCCTTCCGGCAGTGGGAAGACGCGCCTGCTTCGGGCCGTCGCCGATCTCGACGTCCACGAGGGGCAGGTGGCCCTCGACGGCGTGCCGCGCGAGCACTTTCGCCCCTCGGACTGGCGGCGACGCGTGGGGCTGCTGCCGGCGGACAATCACTGGTGGCTGGAGCGCATCGGCGATCATCTGGGGGACATCGATGAGGAGGCGCTGGAGCGGCTGGGGCTCGAGCCGGATCTGCTCACCCAGCCGGTGACCCGCTTATCCAGCGGTGAACGCCAGCGCTTCGCGCTGCTGCGCTTGCTCGCGAACCGCCCGGTGGTTCTGCTGCTCGATGAGCCCACCGCGAACCTGGACGCACAGAGCGCGGCGCGTGTCGAAGCGCTCCTCGAATGCTACCGCCGAAGCGCTCGTGCAAGCGTGCTCTGGGTGAGCCACGACCTCGAGCAGATCCGCCGCGTCGCGCGCCATCGTCTTCGGATGCAACACGGACAGCTCCACGAGGCGCCGGGGTGAATCGTCCATGATTTTGCTGACCCCTCTCGATCTCGGGCTGGCTGCCCTGCTCGTGCTCGCCTCGGCGGTGCTGGGCTACGTGCTGCGCCTCGGCACTGCCCGTGCGGTTCTTGTCGCCGCGGCGCGTACCGTGGTGCAGCTCCTGCTCATCGGTCTGGTTCTGGAGACGCTCTTCGGTCACGCGGCGCTGCACTGGGTGGTGCTGCTGGCCGCGGTGATGCTGCTCGTTGCGGGGCGCGAGGCGTGGGCCCGCCAGAACCGGCCCCTCGCGGGGTGGTGGAGCTTCCAGCTAGGCACGGTGTCCATGTTCGTCTCGTCCTTCGCAGTGACGGTGCTGGCGCTCATCGCGATCATCGGGGCGACCCCCTGGTACGCCCCCCAGTACGCCATTCCCCTGCTGGGGATGCTGCTCGGCAACACGATGACCGGGGTGGCTTTGGGCATGGACCGGCTGACTCAGACCGCTTGGGAGCAACGCGCGGTCATCGAGGCGCGCCTGATTCTGGGCCAGGATTGGAACCAGGCCATCGGCGACATCCGCCGCAACAGCATACGCAGCGGCATGATTCCCATCGTCAATGCCATGGCGGCGGCCGGGGTGGTGAGCCTGCCCGGTATGATGACCGGCCAGATCCTGGCGGGTGCACCGCCCGTGGAGGCCGTCAAGTATCAGATTCTGATCATGTTCCTCATCGCGGCCGGCACCATCATGGGCACCATCGCCGCCGTGTGGATGTCGTCGCGGCGACTCTTCGACGCCCGCGAGCGCCTGCGCCTCGACCGGTTGGTCTCTAGCGGGCGCTGACGGGCACCGGGACGAATTGGATGGATATCGGGGCACTCAGTAGCAGGGAGGGAACATGCACACCTCGCCGATCCCCAGCACACGAGCCGCGAACTCGACGAAGATGAACAGTGCGGTCATGGTGGTCACGATGGCGACGCCGAATCGCGTCCCGCGGCGCACCATCTCCCGCGTCCGGGGCAGCCTCGTCACCCCCAATGCGGAGGGGTCGAGCTCGCCGCGGGCGTCCTGGCTGTGCACCAGGCGGGCGAAATGACGGACCCACACGGGGACCACGCGGCGAAACATGTACGCCGCGAAGCGTCTCTCGAGTAGCTGCTCGTCCGCCCTTTCCCCGTGCCAGCGCAGATAGGCCAGGTGGAACAGCTCGTACTCGGTGACGTCCAGAACGGCGGCGGCCTGGAGGACATCCTCGATGTCCGGCGGAAGATTCTCGTCGAAGGGCATGGGATCACACGTCGCTCACTCCGCGCAGCGGAGGAACGCCTTGCACCGGCGATGGAGAGATACCTGTACGCGATGACTCTGTTACAGTCTACCCCATTCGGCTTGTCCGCAGTCCAAGGAGAGGCATCGTGCTGAACGAGCAGGACCGGGCCTTTCTCGAGCGGCGGCGTGCCGCGGTGCGCGTGCTGCCGGCCGCCGGACTCGTCTGCATCCTTGCGTGGCTCGGATTGTGGACCTATCTCCTCCTCACGCAACCCCTGCTGACCAATCCGTTGTATTTCGTCGCACACGCCGCAACCGTCCCGCAGGATGCCCTCGCGCCCCTGGCGGCGCTCGCGCCGCTGGCCGTCTCGGGGCTGTTCCTGGCCGTGCTGGCCTTCCTTCTCATCGCCCTCGGAATGCTCCTCGAGCAGCGCCGGCTCGTGCGTCTCCTGGACACCCTGGGCGCCCCCGCACCCGAACGGGAATCCTCGAAAGAGTAGTCCCGTTCCGGCGTCTGCAGCTCGGCCGGTGACCCCGCCCCGGGCGTGGTTGCCGCCGCTACCGCTCGGCCGCTATGCTTTTGGAAGAGGCAGGAGATCACCGCCCGAGGCGTTCGTTCCTACCCGCGCGACCAATCCACAAAGAACCAACAGGAGAAGGCATGGATCCCGCAGAGGCGCTCGAACGAAAGCTCGGTCTGAAGACCGTCACCTACAAGTACAACCTGTCCAAGGACCAGCTCTTTCACGAAGCCGTCGCCAACGACCGCGGGAGGCTGCGCGTCGGAGGACCCGACGATGAGCAGAAGGCATGGGCGACGAAGCTGGGGGTCAGGGGCCCGCTGATGTTTCACACCGACCCCACCTGCACCGGACGGCCGGTGGAGGACACCTTTGCCGTGGCATGGCCGGAGGTGGAGAACGAGATCTGGTGGAAGCCCAGCTTCCGCAAGTACGACCCGGAGCAGTACCTGGGGCTGCTGCGCCGGGTCGTGGAGCACCTGAATCAACGACGCGCGCAGCTCTACGTGCAGGACGTGTTCGTGGGTCACGACCCGGCCTACTCCGTGCCCTATCGTTTCGTGGGTGAGTACGCGACCCACGCCATGTTCACCCACAATATGTTTCCCAAGCAGGTCGAGGGCATCGAGAGCCCGGAGGACAAGCGCTGGACGATGCTCAACGTGCAGTCGTTCCGTTGCGAACCGGAGCGCGACGGCAGCCGCTCGGACCGGGCGGCCATCATCGATTTCCGCAACCAGATCTGCCTGGTCGCAGGACGCGCCGATTACTGCGGGCTGGTGAAGAAGTCCATCTTCACCGTGATGAACTATCTGCTCCCCAGGCAAGGGTATCTGTCCATGCACTGCTCGGGGAACGTGGGTCCGCGGGGCGACACCGCCATCCTATTCGGGCTCTCGGGCACGGGAAAGACCACCCTCTCGGCCGACCCCGACCGACAGCTCATCGGCGACGACGAGGCCGGCTGGACGGAGGAAGGCGTCTCGAACCTGGAGGATGGATGCTACGCGAAGCTCATCGACCTCGACAAGGAGGCAGAACCCATCATCGCCGCCGCGCTCTCCATGGAAGGTACCCTCATCGAGAACGTGCCACCTCTTCCGGGCCGCCCGTTCGAGGAGACCGACCCTCAAGAGCTGGACCTGGCCGATCGTTCCATCACCGAGAACACGCGCTTCTCCTATCCGCTCGCGTGCAACCCCAATGTGGCGAGCGGCGCACGCGGCGGTCACCCCGAGACCATCGTTCTCCTCACCGCCGACGCCTTCGGGGTGCTGCCCCCGGTGGCCGTGCTCGAAGGCCACGAGGTGATGTACCACTTCGTGCAGGGGTTCACCGCCAAGCTGGCCGGCACGGAGGTGGGGGTGACCGAGCCGCAAGGCACCTTCAGCGCCTGTTTCGGCGCGCCCTTCATGTCGCTGCATCCATCCGACTACGCGAAGCTGCTGCGCGAGAAGATGGAGCGCCACGAGGCACGCTGCATTCTGCTGAATACCGGTTGGCGCGGTGGCCGCGCGGGCGAGGCGCCCCGCATCTCCATCCGGGACACACGGGCTATGCTCAATGCCGGGCTGGCGGGGGAGCTACACGACGGCATGGAGTACGAGGTGCATCCCGTCTTCCACATGCGCATGCCCAGGGGCTGCCCGGGCGTCGACGCCTCGCTGCTCGACCCGCGTACGGCGTGGACGGACCAGTCCGCCTACGAGCAGGCGGCAAAGCGCTTGCGCGATATGTTCCGGGAGAACTTCCAGAAAAACGACTACGCGAGCTTCGGCATCGAGCCCATCATGTAGCGCTGTGGCTGCGTTCGACGCCGCCTTCTAAGACCAAGGCCTCGAAGGAGGGTGTCCCGAGCCTTGACTCAGAGGGCCCCGGGGTATGCAGCGCGCAGTCGCAAGCCACGGCGCGGCGGGCCCGCAAACGCGGCACCCACGAGATAAGCGGCAAGCGACGCCCCATCGAAGCCGAGGAGGGGGTGAGTACCGCAGGGCCCGGCCCCGCGAGCGCTCGAGGTTACAGGTCCGAATCGGGGCGTGCGACGAAGCGGTGCGTGCCCCGGGGCCCATGTACGCCGAGCGCACTTTCGTATGCTTCGTGTTGGAGGGCGGCGTGTGGAGGAGCACTCACGGCCGGCGCCAGTGCAGGATCTTGCCGGGCTCCCCCGGCCCCGCCCGAAACGACTCGCACACCCACAGGTCCCCCACTGCTGCGAGGCGACCGCCCACGTAGACCAGGGGCAGCCGGTCACGCTGCCAGGGCGGGACGGCCGCCTCTTGCAGGAGCTTCTTGAGCGCGTGCGTATGGCCCCGCCCGGCGGGGCGGCAGCGTTCTCCCCCCTGACGGAAGCGCACCTCCACCGCAGGCGGCGCACTGGCAGCGACCGAAAGCCCTCGTCCGTTCGCATCTTCCCCCTCGAGCGCCCCACCGCCGGGGAGCGCGAGCGGCGTGCTCAGGTCCCACGTCAGGACGATCGCAGGGTCGTGCGCGGACAGCGGGGACGAGGCGTACAACCGGTCCCGATAACGCCGAATCTCGACGCCGGGCCAGCGAGCCACGGGTTGCGCATCGCTGCGAGCACCGAGCACGTCCTCCATCACATGCTGCATTTGCGCGGTGGTGGGCGGCGCGAGACCCCGCTCGCGCAGCCATGCGCGCAGGGCATTGCGGCGTCGGGCCTCGGGAAGCGCTCGCAGCGCCGAGCAGAGCAGCGTGCCCGGGTGCGAGCCGCGGGCGGCTCCCAGATCGACGGCGGCCAGATCATGGAGCAGACGAGCCGCCTCCGCCTGCTGCGCCCCTGCGCGCGCGAGCGTCCGGGTCACGCCCGGCCAGCGCCCGCGCAACGTTTCCATGACCCGCTCGCGCAGGAAATTGCGGCTGTAGCGCTGGTCGATATTGCTCGGATCCCACACCGGGTCGAGGCCTTCGCGCTGGCCGTAGGCGCGTAGGGCTGCTCGGCTCGTCCCGAGCAGCGGGCGGGCGAGCCAGCCGCGCCCGAGCGGGGACAATACCGGCATCCCGGCAAGGCCGGGCGGCCCGGCGCCGCGCAGGAGCTGAAGCAGAACGGTCTCGGCCTGGTCATCGCGATGGTGCGCCGTGAGGAGAATCTCCCCCGCGCCGAGCCTCTCCCCCAGCGCTTCGTAGCGCGCCCGCCGCGCAGTCGCCTCGGGACTCTCCCCCGCAGTGGGCCGTGCGTCCACGTGCAGAACCACGAGATCGATGTCCAGATCACGACACACGCGACCGCAGTGGACCTCCCACTGCCGCGCCTGAGCGTGCAGTCCGTGGTGGACGTGGGCCGCCGCCAGCGGGACGTCGAGGACACCTCGCAAGCTCGCCATCGCGTGCAGCAGCGCGTGCGAGTCCGGGCCTCCGCTGAACGCCACCCGGTAGCGGGAGGTGCCTGGCAGCTCGGCGAGCGCGGCGCGCAGGATCTGGGGCGAGAAAACCTCGGCAGGCATAGGGGAGAGCGAAACTGACGCTCTTGCAAAATCAGGATGTTGTGAATTTTAGCCCGCGGGAGGTCAGCCCGATCCGTCCGCCACCAAATCAGTACAGCCGGCGCTTCAGACCCGTATCCTGCATGACCGTGGAGGCGATCTCTTCGATGGATACGGTGTCCGTGTTGAGATAGGGAACCGCCTCGTCACGGAACATCGCCTCCACCTCCTGAACCTCCTTGCGGCACTGCCCGAGCGAGGCGTAGCGGCTGTTCGGCCGGCGTTCGCTGCGGATCTGCTGCAGCCGCTCGGGCTCGACGGTGAGCCCGTAGAGGCGCTGGCGATACGCTCGCAGCGGCTCGGGGAGGGCCGGAGAGCGCAAGTCATCCACAGTGATGGGATAGTTCGCCGCGCGCACACCGAAATGCATGGCGAGATACAGGCAGGTGGGGGTCTTGCCCGAGCGGGAGACCCCGACCAGGATGACGTCCGCCGATGCGTACCCGTGCGTGCTTGCGCCGTCGTCGTGGCGAAGCGCAAAATTGAGCGTTTCGATGCGAAAATTGTACGTGGCGCGGTCCACGACGCCGTGGGAACGCCCGGCGGTGTGGGTCGAACGGCGTTCGAGCTCCATCTCCAGCGGGTGGATGTACACGCTGAACAGGTCCAGCACCAGGGCGTTGCTGGCCGCCACCTGCTCCTGGATGGCCGGCGCCACCAGCGTGCTGATCACGATGGGGCGGGCGCCGTCTTGAACGCCGGCCTGGTCGATGGCCTCGACCGCTCGCGCGGCCCGCTCCGCCGTGTTGACGAACGGAAGCGTGACCTCCGCGAAGTCGATGTTCTCGAACTGGGTCAGGAGCGTGTGTCCCAGCGTCTCGGCTGTGATGCCGGTACCGTCGGAAACGAAGAATACGGTGCGTTTCATTCTTAAAGTTGATGATACATGAATCGGGGGTCCATAGGTGGGTGATCTCGTAGTGTGGTTCGAGCAGTCGGGAAAGGACGACGTCGGCCGCGTCGGCGGCAAGAACGCGTCCATCGGTGAGATGATCAGCCAGCTCTCCACCGCCGGCGTATCCGTCCCGAAAGGGTTCGCTACGACCGCCGATGCCTATCGGCAGTTTTTGGCTCAGGAAGGCCTGGCACGGCGCATCAAGCAACGCCTCGCATCGCTCGACATCGAGGATGTCTCGGCCCTCACCCAAACCGGCACGGAGATCCGACGCTGGATCACGGAGCTGCCCTTTCCCCCCACGCTTCGCGAGGCGGTCGCCGAGGCGTATCGAGCTCTGGAGCAATCCGTCGGTTCCGACCTCTCGGTGGCCGTCCGCTCGTCGGCCACGGCAGAGGATCTCCCGGAGGCCTCCTTCGCGGGCCAGCAGGAGACCCTGCTGAACATCCGCGGCCTGGACAACGTGCTCCTGGCCATCAAGGACGTCTTCGCCTCCCTCTACAACGACCGCGCCATCGCCTACCGCGTCCACCACGGCTTCCACGACGTCGACATCGCCCTCTCGGCGGGTGTGCAGCAGATGGTGCGCAGCGACCTTGGCGCAAGCGGCGTGGTGTTCACCCTCGACACGGAGTCAGGCTTTCGTGACGTGGTCTTGATCACCGCCGCTTACGGGCTCGGCGAAACCGTCGTTCAGGGCGCCGTCAACCCCGACGAGTTCTACGTCCACAAGCAGACCCTCGCCGCCGGCCGGCCAGCCATATTGAGACGCAGCCTCGGCACCAAAGCCATCAAGATCGTCTATACCGAGTCGGCTGACTACGCCCAGACCACGTGCACGGAGGAGGTACCCGAATCGGAGCAGTTGCGTTTCTCGCTCAACGACCAGGACGTCGAGGCGTTGGCACGCCAGGCGGTGGCCATCGAGGATCACTACGGTCGCCCCATGGACATCGAATGGGCCAAGGACGGCGCGGACGGACATCTCTACATCCTGCAGGCGCGCCCGGAAACGGTAAAGAGCCGAAGCGAAGGTATGGGTGTGGAGCGCTACAGCCTGAAGGAGCAAAGCCGGGTGATTGCGAGCGGTCGGGCCATCGGCCAACGCATCGGCGGCGGCACGGCGCGTATCATCACCGACCTGAAGGAGATGGCCCGCCTCGAGCCCGGCGACGTGTTGATCACGGACATGACCGATCCGGACTGGGAGCCGGTGATGAAACGGGCCTCGGCCATCGTCACCAATCGCGGGGGGCGCACGTGTCACGCCGCCATCATCGCACGCGAGCTCGGCGTGCCGGCGGTGGTGGGCACCGGGGACGGCACCCGCGTCATTCCCGACGGCGGGGACGTCACGGTCTCGTGCGCGGAGGGAGATACCGGTTACGTGTATGAGGGCGCGCTCGAGTTCGACTATGAGCAATTGAGCTTCGAGCGCATGCCGGAGGTGCCGGTCAAGATCGGCATGATCGTGGGGAACCCCGACCGCGCATTCGAGTTCGCTGCCATCCCCAATCACGGCGTCGGCCTCGCGCGTCTCGAGTTCATCATCAACAACATCATCGGTATCCACCCGAACGCCCTGTTGCGGCTCGAGCGCATGCCGCCGGATCTCCAGAAAGTCATCCGACGCCGCACGGCGGGATACGCCGACCCCGTGACTTACTACGTGGAAAAGCTGGCTGAGGGCGTCGCCACCATTGCCGCCGCATTCAGCCCCAAGCCGGTCATCGTAAGGCTCTCCGACTTCAAGTCTAATGAATACTATAACTTGATCGGCGGCGAGCATTTCGAGCCCGACGAGGACAACCCGATGATCGGCTTCCGAGGCGCTTCGCGCTATCTCTCCGAGGCGTTTCGCGAAAGTTTCGATCTCGAGTGCCGAGCGATGCGCAAGGTCCGCGAGGAGATGGGGTTCACCAATGTGGAGATCATGGTGCCGTTCGTACGGACTCTGTCGGAAGCACAGCAGGTGACTCAACTTCTCGCTGAGACCGGACTCGAACGCGGACGCCACGGTTTGAAATTGATCATGATGTGCGAGGTGCCTTCGAACCCCGTGCTGGCGGAGGAGTTCCTGGAATATTTCGACGGGTTCTCGATTGGCTCGAATGACCTCACTCAGCTCGTCCTGGGCCTCGATCGGAACTCCGGGCTCGTCGCCGGCGAGTTCGACGAGCGCGACCCGGCGGTGAAGCGGATGCTGCATCGCGCGATCCGGGCATGCCGCGAAAAGGGCAAGTACGTCGGTATCTGCGGCCAGGGGCCCTCCGACTATCCCGACTTCGCGGAATGGCTGTTGGAGGAAGGGATCGAGAGCATATCCCTGAACCCCGATACCGTCGTCAGCACCTGGCTCCACCTGGCCGGGCAGAGCGTTTGAAGGGCGGCATTGACCTGCATTGATGCCGTCCAGTCGTAGGGGAGGCTTCGCCTTCGCCTCAGCCCACCCTGCGCGTCACATACCCCGAGGCTCGTTGCTCGACCCCAGAGCGACCAAAGGCCGAATACGCCGCACAGTGCAGCCCGCAGCGCGCCGGGCCATGCGGTCCGTAGGGGGGTGCACCATAGGCCTTTTTTTCGCGCGACACACCGCCTTCGCTTCACCTAGACTGGTCGAGCTGCCGACGTCTACCCTTATGAAGACCCCGTGCCGGGGAAAGGGATGGAGCCATGGCAAGAAGCCCGAGCCCCGGGTCAACCGACCCCGCCCGACTCGAGGCCGAAAACGACAGCCTGCGTCTCGAGAACCGCGCATTGCGGCGCTTCGTGGAGTCGATGCAGGGAATACTTCACACCACCGAGCCGGCGCGCGCGGCAGCGGACATATGCGACGTGCTGCACGAGGTGCTTATCCATGCCATGCGCATCATCGACGCCGAAGACGGGTCGCTGCTCGTTCTGGAAGAGGGTACGCAGGAGCTCGTATTCGCAGTTACCGAAGGTCGCGTTCCCGCGGAACGACTGGCGTGGCGCCGGCTTCCGGCCGGTGAGGGTATCGCGGGGTGGGTGGCCACGCGGGTCCGTGCCGTCACGGTCAACAACCCGCGCGAGGATGACCGCTTCTACGCTGCCATCGACACCGAGCTCGATTTCAGAACCCATTCCATACTGGCTGCGCCGCTCATCGGCGGCGGTAGCGTGCTGGGTGTGATCGAGGCGCTGAACAAGCGCGAGGGTCAGCTCTTCAGCGCCACGGATCAGCTCCTGCTGACCTTGGCATCGCGCCTCGCGGGAGAGCTGCTCCACTCGCTGCTGAGCGGGCAGGCGCTGGACACCCCATCGGGGCACGCGGCGAACGAGGACAGCGCAGTTGCCGGGGTGGGCGCCGTGGGAGGCTCCGGCGGCCCTCTACATGCAGACGCGGGTGAGCGCGCGCACACGCCGCCCGTCCCCAAGCCGGCCGTCAGGTAGGGTGGGCCTACACCGAGTCGTGCAGCTCCGAAACCGGGCGGCGTCCGGCGTAGCCCGCGTCTATCTCGTGCCAGTAGTTGATCTGCTTCTCACCGAGCTCCCAACACAAGAAGATCTCCCGTCCGCCCTCGTAGGCGTACCAATCGACGAGGCCCCGGTCGATGTCCTTGACGACACACCCCGCTCGCTGCAACTCGGCGATCTGGTCTTTGAGAGCATCGATGAGCGTACGCAAGCTGGCCAGCTCGTTGATGACCTGCTGGCTCGCGCCCCGTGGAGCCAGCACGAAGTCCTCCTGCGAGGGTGCGTAGCCGGCATCGGCAAGCCGCCGGTACACGGCGCGGATCTGGGTGTTGATCTGAAGCAGACGGCCGAAGACGATCTCGAGCGTCGGGATCATCCCGTTCGCTTCCTCGACCGAGAAATAGCGCTTGGTCTCGTTTGCCGTCGTACTCACGAAGTCCCGTACTCGCCGTAGCGGACCAGACGTTCATACCGGTTGCTGATGAGCTCGCTGGGACCCACCGCCTCGAGCTCGGCAAGCTCTTCGACAAGAGTCTCCTTCAGGTTATCGGCCGCAGCCGCATAGTCGCGGTGAGCACCGCCGAGCGGCTCCGGCACCACACGGTCGATGAGTCCGAGCTTCTTGAGGCGCGCCGAAGTGATCCCCATCGCCTCGGCCGCCGTCGCGGCCTGATCGGCGCTCTTCCACAAGATGGATGCACAGCCCTCGGGTGAGATCACCGAGTAAGTGCTGTACTCCAACATGAGAGTGCGATCGCCGACGCCGATGGCGAGCGCACCGCCGGAGCCACCCTCCCCGATAACGCTGCACAGCACGGGCGCGCGCAGCTGACCCATTACGAGCAGGTTGCGCGCGATCGCCTCACTCTGACTGCGCTCCTCCGCGCCGACGCCGGGATACGCACCGGGCGTGTCGATGAAGGTCAGCACCGGGAGGCGGTAGCGCTCCGCCAGACGCAGGAGGCGCAGAGCCTTGCGATAGCCCTCCGGCCGCGACATGCCGAAGTTTCGGTGCAGCTTGTCCTTCGTGTCCCGTCCCTTCTGGTGGCCGATGATCATCACCGGACGCCCATCGAGGCGCGCAATTCCCCCCACGATGGCGGGGTCGTCCGCGTAGCACCGATCGCCGTGCAGCTCCTCGAACTCGGTGAACATCCGCTGCACGTAGTCGAGCATGTACGGACGCTGCGGATGGCGCGCGAGCTGTGCGATCTGCCAGGCGCTGAGGTTGGAGAAGATGAAGCGGGTCAACTCGCGACTCTTCGCCTGTAGCCGCTCGATCTCCTCGCTGATGTTGATCTCCGAATCGGTGCTGACGTGGCTCAGCTCTTCGATCTTCGCCTCCAGCTCGGCGATGGGCTGCTCGAATTCAAGGAAGTTCAGATTCATGCGGGCACTCGGCCGGGTCCAAGATTCTGCCTAAAAGCTACACGTTAATACAAGGAGTTACAACCAATATCGAAGTATGCACTGTAGGAGCGGCCGTTGGCCGCGAACCATTTCGCCGGTTTGCGCATCGTTCAATAGCCGATCGCGACGCCTTCGTCGCCCGCCAGCTTGCGCAGCCGCCCGAGCAGCTCGTCGCTCGGGTGGACCCGCCACCGGGGCCCCAGGGGCAAGCTGACGCGCGCGTCGGGGCGCAGATACTCGATGCACACCGGTATGTTGCCTTCCCTGAACGGCTCCAGCGTCTCCGCCAGCGAATCGATGAATCCGTTCTCGACACGCCCGCTGTCGACTTGAATGCGGAGCACGCGCGCGAAGGCCTCGCGCGCCCCGGTCATGTCGTAGAGCTGGCGCACGACCATGCGACAGCCACCGTTCCAGGTGTCGACGGTGACCTCGCCCACCGCCACCAGCAGCTTGTCCTTGGCGATGATGTCGCGGTAGTGCTGGTATTCTTCGGAGTACAGCACGGCTTCGACCCGCGCCGTGCGATCATCGAGCGTCATGGAGACGCCGCGCCCGCTGCGGCTGTTGATGCGGGTCAGCTTGACCACCAAGCCCGCCACCACCAGGTTCTGTCCGGGTAGGGACTTGAGGTCCACGAGACGGCTGCTGGTGAACTGCGCGAGCTCGTCCTCGAAGCGGGCGATGGGATGCCCGGTCAGGTAGAGCCCGAGGGTCTCTTTTTCCCCCACCAGACGCTCCTCTTCGGGCCACTCCTCGACATCCGCCATGCGATGCTCGCGCGGCGCGACCTGGGGCATGGCACCGCCGAAGAGATCGTTCTGGCCGAGAGAGCGATCACGCGCGGATTGCTCCGCCGCCAGCATGGCGTCGGTGAGGCTGGCCATCATGGCCGCACGCGAGGGGCCGAGCTCGTTCAGGGCGCCGGACCGGATGAGCGCTTCGACCACACGCCGATTGACTTTGCGCGTGTCCATGCGCTGGCAGAAGTCGAACAGATCGCGAAATCGGCCGCAGCGCTCGCGCTCCGCGATGATTGTGTCGATAGCCGATTTTCCCACACCCTTGATGGCGCCCAGACCGTAGCGGATGGTGCTTTCATCTTTAACCGTGAAGGCGTACGCGCAATCGTTGACGTCGGGGGGCAGTACCGTGAGATCCAGGGCGCGGCATTCGTCGACGAAGGTGACCACCTTGTCCGTGTGGTCCATGTCCGCCGAGAGCACGGCCGCCATGTACGCGGCCGGATAGTGCGCCTTCAGCCACGCCGTCTGGTAGGCGATGAGCGCGTAGGCCGCGGAGTGCGACTTGTTGAACCCGTAGCCCGCGAACTTTTCCATGAGGTCGAAGATGTGGCTCGCCGTCGCCTCGGGCACACCGCGCTTCCCCGCGCCCTGCACGAATACCGCGCGCTGCTTGGCCATCTCCTCGGGCTTCTTCTTGCCCATGGCGCGGCGCAGCAGATCCGCCTCGCCCAGCGTGTAGCCGGCGAGCACCTGCGCGATCTGCATCACCTGCTCCTGGTAGAGGATGACGCCGTAGGTGGGCTTGAGGATCGGCTCGAGGTCCGGGTGCGCGTAGGCGACGGGCGCCGCCCCGTGCTTGCGCTCGATGAAGTCGTCCACCATGCCCGACTGCAGCGGTCCCGGCCGGAACAGGGCCACCAGCGCGATGATCTCCTCGAAGGTATCCGGTTGCAGGCGGCGGATGAGATCCTTCATACCCCGCGACTCCAGCTGGAACACGGCCGTGGTGGCGCCGCTCTTGATGAGCGCGTAGGTGGCAGGATCGTCCATCGGAATGGCGTCGATGACGACGCGGGCTTCATCGCCGCCTTCGCGCACCTCGTTCAGGGTGCGAACCGCTCGATCGATAATGGTCAGCGTGCGCAACCCCAGAAAGTCGAACTTGACGAGGCCCACGGCCTCCACATCGTCCTTGTCGAGCTGGGTGACCACGGTGCTCGCGCCCTGCTCGCGATACACGGGGGTGAAGTCCGTGAGCGAGGTGGGTGCGATGACCAGCCCGCCGGCGTGGCGCCCGGCATTGCGCACCAGTCCTTCCAGCTTGCGCGCGAGATCGATGAGCGTGCGTACGTCGTCCTCGGACTCGTAGCGCGCTCTGAGGACCTCCTCCTGCGCCAGCCCGCGCTCCAGCGTCATGCCGAGCTCGAAGGGGACCAGCTTCGCGATCTGGTCGACGAAGCCATAGGGGTAGCCGAGGACCCGACCCACGTCGCGCACGACGGCCTTGGCCGCCAAGGTGCCGAAGGTGATGATCTGCGATACGCGATCTTCCCCGCCGTAGCGCGATGTCACGTACTCGATGACCCGATCGCGGCCCTCCATGCAGAAATCGATGTCGAAGTCGGGGAGCGAGACCCGCTCGGGGTTCAGAAAACGCTCGAAGAGCAGGTCATAGCGAATCGGATCCAGATCGGTGATACCCAGCGCGTAGGCGACCAGCGACCCGGCCCCGGAGCCGCGACCGGGCCCCACCGGGATCCCGTTGCCTTTGGCCCACTGAATAAAGTCCGCGACGATGAGAAAGTAGCCGGGAAAGCCCATGCTGATGATGACGTCGAGCTCTTTCTGCAGACGCTCGCGGTAGAGTCCGTGTCGCTCCGGCGGCACCTCCCGGGGGGTGCCCGCCAGCGCCTTCAGCCTGTCCTCGAGCCCCCGCTTGGTAAGCTCCTCGAACCATGCCTCCACCGCCTTGCCCTCGGGCACCGGAAACGCCGGCAGAAAGTGCTCACCCAGGCGCAACTCCACGTTACAGCGGCGCGCGATCTCGAGCGCGTTCTCGATGGCCTCCGGGATGTCCCCGAAGAGCTCCGCCATCTCCACCGGGGTCTTCAGGTGCTGTTCTTCCGAGTAGCGTCGCGCGCGCCGCGGGTCCGCGAGGGTCCGCCCTTCGTGAATGCATACCCGCGCCTCGTGCGCCTCGAAGTCGGAGCGCTGCAGGAAGCACACCTCGTTGGTGGCGACCACGGGGGTGCCCGCAGCCAACGCGAGCTCGACCGCCCCACGGACGATCTCCTCCTCGCCCTCGCGCCCCGTCCGCTGCACCTGCAAATAGAAGCGCTCGGGGAACAGCCGCTGCCAGATCGCGAGCCTGCGGCGGGCTTCCTCGTCGCGACCCACGAGCAGCGCCTGCCCGACGTCGCTGGCGGGGCCACCCGAGAGTGCGATGAGCCCCTCCGTCATGCCTTGCAGCCATTGGCGCGACAGGAGGGGCATACCGCGGTGCTGCCCCTCCACGTAGCTGCGCGAGACCAGCTTGCACAGATGCTGGTAGCCGACCTCGTTCTGGCACAAGAGGATCAGGCGGGTCGGCTGACCGAGATCACTCTCGTCGCGTATCCACAGATCCGTGCCGATGATGGGCTTCACGCCCGCCGCGATCGCCGCCCGGTAGAACTTCACCAAGGAGAACAGATTGCTCTGCTCGGTGACCGCCACGGCGGGCATCCCCGCCTCGCGGACCGCCTGAACGAGCGGGCCAATGCGCACGATGCCGTCAACCAGCGAGTACTCGGTGTGAACGTGAAGATGGACGAAGGTCGAAGTCATGGCTCTCGGGTGGTCGAAGCGAGAGCGGCATCACCGCGCGCCAGAACCGCCCTCACCGGAGCGAAGCTACGGCGATGGATCGAGCATGCACCATGCATCCGCAGCAGCGCCAGATGCTCGCGGGTCGGATACCCCTTATTGCGGTCGAAGCCATAACGCGGATAGCGCCGGTGCAAGGCGCGCATCTCGCCGTCGCGAGCGACCTTGGCGAGCACGGAGGCGGCGCTGATGGCGGCCACGGTCGCGTCGCCGCCGGTGATCGCCTCGCTCCGGCACGGGAGCTCGGGGCAACGGTTCCCATCTACGAGAGCCCGCGCCGGCGACACGGAGAGCGCGAGAACGGCCCGCCGCATGGCGAGCAGGCTCGCTTGCAGGATGTTCAGACGGTCGATTTCCTCCACCTCGGCGCGTCCCACCGCCCAGGCGAGGGCGTGTGCACGCACCAGCGCCGCCACCGCCTCCCGTCGATTCGGGGCGAGGGCCTTGGAATCGTGCAGCCCCCCGATGGGCGCGCCGGGGTCCAGGATGACCGCGGCGGCGACCACCGGCCCGGCCAGCGGACCGCGACCCACCTCGTCCACGCCGGCCACGAGAGTTCCCCGCGATCCCATCGGTGCGCTCGCGGACGTCCGGTCCCCTCCTATGTGGTTTCGTCCAGCTCCCGTAGAGCCCCCATCAGCTCGGCGCTCGCCGCGACGGCGTCCTCCACCTTCGCCTCGGCCACGACTTTGCACACGCCCCGTGTCATCCGCAGCATGCGCACTTCGATGACCAGCCGGTCGCCGGGCCCCACCGGGCGCCGGAAACGCGCCTTGTCGATCCCGACGAAGTAGAACATGGGCCTGTCCGGGGCACGGAGGCTGTGCAGTGCGAGCAGGCCGGTGGCCTGCGCCATCGCCTCCAGCATCAGGACCGCCGGCATGATGGGGCGCTCCGGGAAGTGACCTTGAAAGAACTGTTCGTTGTAGGTGACATTCTTCACCGCAGTCAGGGACTCCTTGGGCGACAACGCGAGCACACGGTCGATCAGAAGAAACGGGTAGCGGTGAGGCAGAAAGCGAAGGATCCGGCTGATGTCCATCTCGCCCATAAGCTGAGCCCCCCTTCTCGTTTGGTTGCGGCGCGCGGCGCGGGGCACGGAGCGAAAGGCACCTGCGTCGCGACAGCCGCCCGGCACCTCCCGCCCGTGAGCTTTCTGCCCCCTTGCTATCGCCCCCCCGGGCGCGTTTCGGCCCGCGTGGATCAGTGTGCACTGCGGCGCGGGGCTTCGAAGGGCCCCGGCTCCGCTCACTGCTTATTTTCGTACTGTGCCTTGAGGCGCGTGATGACGCTCTCGGTGATGTCGACCCGGGCCCCCGCGAAGGCTACTCCGTCATGCAGTATCAGATCGTACTCCTCGTCCCGGGCCACATCCTGGATGACTTTGAAGACCACGCGCTGGAGCTTGCTCAGCTCTTGGCTGCGGCGCAGGTTGAGATCCTCGCGGAACTCGTCCTGGGACCGGCGGAAGTCCCGCTTCATCGACCGGATGTCCTGCTCGAGCTTGCGTCGCTGTGCTTCGGCCATGACGTCGCCGTCGCGCATCAGCCTGTCCTCCAGAGACCGTATCTCTTTCTGCTGTTTGAGGAGCTCCTCGTCCTTGGGAGCGAACTCGGCCTCGATCCGCTTGCGCGCCGCCTGTGCCTGGGGTGCCTGGCTGAGAACCTTGTCGACGTTCACGAATCCCACCTTGACCTCCGCGGCTGCCGCGCCGGGGACCGAGAACAGCAGGGCCACGACCATCGCCAGCACCGCGCCCGGCCTGCATGGGAGAAAGCGCCCGCCACACCTTACGCTTACAAGCTGCCTGTGCATCAGAAAGTCGTACCAAACGTGAACTGGATGGGCTGAGTGTCGTCTCCGGACTCCTTCTTGAGCGGGACCGCGCCGCTGATCGTAACGGCTCCGAAGGGGGACAGCCAGACCACCCCCAGACCGGTCGACGAACGCAATTCGCTCAGGTCGATGCGCTGAGCGGTGTCGTACACGTTGCCGATATCGAAAAAGGCCGTCATTCTGAAGGACTTGAGATTGATGGCGAAGGGCACCGGCAGGATCACCGCCGCGTTGCCGACTACCTTCAAATTGCCGCCGATCGGGTCGCCCTGGGAGTCTCGCGGCCCCAGGGTGTTGTCCTCGAACCCCCGAACCGAGCGCACGCCTCCCGTGAAGAAATTCTCGAACAACGGTAGCTTGTCAGTATCCCCGTACCCGTCGCCGAACGCAATCTCGCCCTCCAGCATGAGGGTGAAATTCTTCGTCAGGGGGAAAAACGTCTGCTGGTTGTAACCGACCTTGTAGTACTCGAGGTCGCTCTGTGGGGTAGTCGCCTCGCCGAAGAAGCGGTGCAGCGTCCCTTGGTCGGGGAGCAGCCGGCTGTTACGCGAGTCCCGCGAGAAACTGCTCGTCAGCACGAGATCGTCGAACTTGTCACCGTTCTGCACCACGAAGTCCCGAACCTCCTCCGAGGCCCCGCTACCCGGGTTGAATTCCGAGTGCTTGAACTCAACCCCCACATTGATCGTGTCGAACTCGGTGACCGGCACACCGAAGGTGGCGCCGCCCCGAGCCTCGTCCAGCGTGTAGTCGGAGATGTTGGCCTCCTTTGCGTCGGTCTCCTCGTAGCGGGCGCTGAGCCCGAGGCTCACGCCGTCGTCGGTGAGATACGGATTGAAAAATGACCCGCCGAACTGTCTATTCACGTCACTGTTGTTGAAATCGATTCCCACGCGGTTGCCGGTGCCGAGGAAATTCTCCTGCGTGATGCTTGCATTAAGAATAACGCCTTGCGTCTGTGCGAAACCCACGCCTGCGATAAACGCCCCGGAAGGGCGTTCGACGACATTGAAATTGACGTCGACCTGATCCGTAGTGCCGGGTACCGCCGGAGTCTCCACGTTCACTTCCTCGAAGAAACCCAAACGTTCGAGCCGGACCTTGGAGCGCTCGATGGCGCTGGTGGAGATCCATCCGCCTTCGATCTGGCGCATCTCGCGCCGTAGCACCTCATCCCGCGTCCTGGTGTTGCCGCTGAAGTTGATTCGGCGCACGTACACCCGCTTGCCGGGATCCACGAAAAACGTGAGCGCGACGGTATTGTTCTCGTCGTCTATCTCGGGGACGGCGTTGACGTTGGCGAAGGCATAGCCGTCCTCGCCGAGCCGCTCGGTCAACTTCTGGGTGGTTTCGGTTATCGCCTTACGAGAGAAGACCGAACCGCGGCTCAGCCGGATAAGCTCAAACAATTCCTCCTTGGGAACGATCAGCTCCCCGGCGAGCTTGATGTCTTCGATGGTGTAGCGTTCCCCTTCGGTGATGTTGACGGTGATGTAGACATCCTTCTTGTCGGGCGTGATGGAGACCTGCGTTGAATCAATGTTGAACTTGATGAATCCCCGGTCCAGGTAGAACGAGCGCAACCTCTCGAGGTCGGCCGATAGCTTTTGCCTCGAGTATCGATCGGCAGTCGAGAAGAACAGATACCACTTGCTCTTGGTCAACTGGAACTCGTCGAGCAACTCCTCGTCATCGAACGTGGCGTTGCCGACGAAGTTTATCTGCTCGATGGTCGCATCCTGGCCCTCGGCGATATCGAAGCGCACCGCCACACGATTGCGCTCCAGCGGCGTTACGGTACCGTCAATCTGAACCGCATATTTTCCCATGCTGAAATACGTGCGGCGCAGCTCCTGCTCCACTTGCTCGAAAACCGAGCGGTCGAAGGCACGTCCTTCCGCGAATCCGACCTGCTTGAGCGAATCCCGCAGCTCCTCGGTATCCACGGCCTCGTTTCCCGAAAAATCGATCTGCGCTATGGATGGACGCTCCTCCACGGAGATGACCAGAGTGCGACCGTCGCGGGCAATGCGCACATCCTTGAAGAAGCCGGTCCTGAACAGCGCGCGTATGGCATCGCCGGTGCGGCTCTGGTCCACGCGGTCACCCACCTCGATGGGCAGGTAGTTGAAAACCGTACCCGCAGAGATGCGCTGAAGACCCTCGAGCCGGATGTCCTCGACGACAAAAGACTCCTGTGCCCGAAGCCCTGGCGTCCACAGGAAAATCAGGGCCAGCGCGGCTCCAAAGAGCCCCGGAACTCGTCGCATCGTTATTCTTGGTTGGTGGGTTGGTCGAGGACTCAACTAAAGAGGCGTGCGATGTCATTGTAAAACGCAAGCCCCATGAGTCCAACGAGCATGACGATACCGAGTCGCTGTCCCGCAGCCTGGACCTCCTCGGATACGGGCCGGCCCGTGAACAGCTCTATCACGTAATACAGCAGATGGCCCCCGTCCAGAACCGGGATGGGCAGCAGATTCAGTATTCCCAGGCTGATGCTAACGATCCCCAGAAACTTGACGAACTCTGAAAATCCGACCTGCGCGGTGTAGCCCGCATACTGGGCGATGCTGATGGGTCCGCTGAGATTCTCGACCGAGACCTCCTGGGTGACCATCTTCCACAGCATGTGCAGCGTGAGCACGGTCATGCGCCCAGTCTCGACAACCGCGCTGGTGACGGCGGACAGCGGGCCCTGCCGCTGGGTGATGTAGTACTGGTCGAGCAGCCCCTCAGGGGGCTCGGCGCGGGCGCCGATGCGCCCGATCCGGCTGCCGTCCTCGGCTGTCTCCGCCTTCGGCGTCAGAACCAGCGTACGACGGGCGTCGCCCCGCACCACCTCCGCCTCCAGCGGCTCACCCGGATGGGCACGCACGGCCTCCACCAACGCCCCCCAGCTATCGACGGGGCTGCCGTCGATGGCGACGACCCGATCCCCCGCCCGCAGACCGGCCGCCTCCGCCGGGCTACCCGTCTCCACGCCCCCGATGACCGGGGGAATGGTGGGCCGAAGCGGCTGCATGCCGAAGGTCTCGAAGAACCGGCCGCGGGTGAGGTCGTCGAGGACGATGCCATCGAGCTCGGTCGTGAGCCGCTCACGCACACCGTTCACCCCCACCACGTCGATGGTCAGACGCTCCTCCTCCAGAACCTTGCCGAGCACCGTCTGAACGACAGCCTCCCAGGTGGGGGTGTCTCGACCGTCCACCGCCACGATCTCGTCGCGTGCCTCGATCCCTGCCGCGGCGGCTGGGGAGCCCGGAGTCACCTCCGCCACGAGCGGCCGCAACCCGCTCACGCCCACGACGAACATCAGCCAGTAGGCCACGGCGGCGAACAGGAAGTTGAAGAAGGGACCCGCGAACACCACGGCGAAACGGACCCACACGGACTGGCGGTTGAACGCCCGATCGAGGTCCCCCTCGGGGACCTCTCCCTCGCGCTCGTCGAGCATCTTGACGTAGCCGCCGAGCGGGATCGTGGCCACGCAGTACTCGGTCCGGTCACGTCCGAGCCGCCGCGACCACAGCGGCCGACCGAAACCAACGGAGAAACGCAGAACCTTCACCCCCAGCCGGCGTGCCACCCAGAAGTGTCCGAACTCGTGCACCGTGACCAGCACGCCGATGGCCACGATGAAGAAGAGCACGGAATACACGAAGTTCATGGTGTCTACACCAGTCTCGCCATCTGCTCGGAGGCGATCTCTCGCGCCACGGCATCGTCGCGCAGCACGACCTCCAGGCTGTCGGCAGCATGCGGGGGCTGCACGGAGAGCGTCTCCTCGATGATTGCGGGAATATCGGTGAAGCGCACGCGCCCGTCGAGAAAAGCGCCCACCGCCACCTCGTTGGCGGCGTTGAGGATGGTGGCCGCGGTACCGCCCAGGCGCACGGCCTCGTACGCCAGGCGCAGGCACGGGAAGCGCTCGATATCGACGGATTCGAAGGCGAGCTGCCCGATGGCGATGAGATCGAGAGCTGCGACGCCCGAGGCCATGCGCTCGGGCCAGCTCAGGGCGTGCGCGATGGGCGTGCGCATGTCGGGTACCCCCAGCTCGGCGAGCACCGACCCGTCCGTGTACTCCACCATGGAGTGAATGACGCTCTGCGGATGGATCAGCACCTGCACCCGCTCGGGCGTGGTGTCGAAGAGCCAGCATGCCTCGATGACCTCGAGGCCCTTGTTCATCATCGTGGCGGAGTCCACCGAAATCTTACGGCCCATGACCCAGTTCGGATGGGCGCAGGCCTCCTCGGGCGAGATCTCGTGCAGCTCCGCGGAGGCCCGTGTGCGGAACGGTCCGCCGGAAGCCGTCAGCAGGATGCGGCTCACCCCCACCGTGTCCAGACCCCGCCAGAAGTCCGCCGGCATACATTGGAAGATGGCATTGTGCTCGCTGTCGATGGGAAGCAGCTCGGCCTCGCTCTCGCGCACGGCGTCCATGAGCAGCTTCCCCGACATCACCAGCGCTTCCTTGTTGGCCAGCAGCACGCGCTTGCCCGCCCGCGCCGCGGCCAGCGTGGGCAGCAATCCCGCGGCCCCCACGATGCCCGCCATGACGTAATCCGCCTGCGGCAGCGCAGCAACCTCGCACAGCCCGTCGGTTCCGGCCAGCACCTCGATACCGGGATCGACGGCCGCGAGCTCCGCGTGCAAGCGAGCAGCTGCGTCGGCATCGGCCATGACCGCGTACTCGGGCGCCCACTCGCGGCACTGGGCGGCGAGCTGCTCGGCATCGCTGTTGGCGGTGAGGGCGACGACCCGGAAGCGATCACGATTGCGGCCGATGACATCCAGGGTGTTGATGCCGATGGTCCCCGTGGAGCCGAGTATGGTCACGCCGATCATGTCACGTTCCCCACCAGTACATCCCGAAGGCAAACACGGGTGCCGCCGCCGTCAAGCTGTCAATGCGATCCAGAACGCCTCCGTGTCCCGGGAGCAGTCGACCGCTGTCCTTCACTCCCGCCTGCCGCTTGAACAGGCTCTCGGCCAGGTCCCCCAGCACGGAGGCGCCGACAGTGGCGAGACACAGTAACACAAACAGCAGCAGGTGACCGACGCCGGTCGCGACCGCCATGCCGCCTGCCAGCGCGAGCACACCGGCAGCGAGCAGCCCCCCCGCGACGCCCTCCCAGGTCTTAGCGGGACTCACGCGCGCCGCCATACGCCGGCGCCCCCAGCGCCGCCCGGCCAGATAGGCGCCGCTGTCCGCGAGCCAGGTCAGGGCAAGCACAAAGATCACCCACGTCGGGCCATGCTCGAGCTGGCCGTGCAGATACGCGAGCCCCACCCAGGGCGGCACCAGCAGCAGCCAACCGATGACGATCCCGATCCACGCCGGAAGCCGCGGCCCGACACCCGAGCGCTGCAAGCGCAACACGAGCACCAGCGCCACCAGCCACCATGCGAGCCCCGCCCCCAGGATGCCGAGCAGCCCCCCGGGCACGTCGAGCACCCGATGGGCAGTATAGAGCAAGGGAAGGAGGGTGAGTGTGTAGAGCCACCGCGCCCAGGGTGCGCGCAAGGACACCAGGGCCGACCACTCCCACGCCCCGCCGAGCACGATCGCGGCGAGCAGGAGACCCACGTAGCCCGTATCCAAGACGAGCACCGCTGCCACAACCAGTGGAATCAGGATGGCGGCGGTGAGCATGCGCTGCCCGTAAGCCGACGTCGGCGTCACGGACACGGCGCTCAGTACGCTTGCGCCACCTGCTCCCCGGTGCGCCCGAATCGCCGCTGGCGCGTGGCGTAGGAGGCAAGCGCCCGCTCGAACGCGCGGCGATCAAAGTCGGGCCACAGGGTGTCGGTGAAGTAGAGCTCCGTGTAGGCGAGGTGCCACAGGAGGAAATTGCTGATGCGCTGCTCACCGCCGGTGCGGACGAACAGATCCGGCTCGGGCAGGTCGCTGATGGACAGACACGACTCGAGCAGCTCCGCGGTGATGTCCTGCGGGCGCAGCTCTCCGCGCGCCACCCGGCGGGCCAGCTCGCGCACTGCCTCGGTCAGATCCCAGCGCCCGCCGTAGTTCGCCGCGATGACGAGATTGAGCCCGGTATTGCCGCGAGTCAGCGCCTCCCCCTCGGCGATGCGCTGCTGGAGCTTCTCGTTGAACGCCTCGCGCGCCCCGATGACACGCAGGCGCACGTTGTTCTCGTGCAGCTTTCGCACCTCCTGCTCGAGGGCGGTGAGAAACAACCCCATGAGCAGGCCTACCTCTTCCGGCGGGCGCCGCCAGTTCTCGCTGCTGAACGCGAACAGCGTGAGCGCGCCGATACCTTTCTCGGCGCAGGCGCGCACCACCGCGCGCACGGCCTCGGCACCCGCCTTGTGTCCGGCAACGCGAGGCAGGCGCCGGCGGCTTGCCCAGCGTCCGTTGCCGTCCATGATGATCGCGACGTGCCGAGGAAGCTCGGGGTTGATGGCGGCGATGTCAGCGTTTCGGCTCATGGCCTTTCGGCGGGCGCCTCGAGCGGTTGAGAGAAGCCAAGCAGGGGCGTTTCCGAAGTCCTGTGGGAATACTCGCCCGGGTACGGCTCCCGGAGCGGTGTGACACTTGTATCGACGTGGCCACGTTCAAACTTGAGGACGTGCAAGGCGCTCATACTTCCATGAGCTCCGCCTCCTTGGCTTTCGCGAGGTCGTCCACCTCCGCGATGAACTGGTCGGTGAGCTTCTGAACCTCGTCCTCGGCGCGCCGCTCTTCGTCCTCGGTCATGGCCTTCTCCTTGACCTTGGATTTGAGGGCCTGGTTGGCGTCGCGGCGGATATTGCGGATGGCGACGCGCGCCGTCTCCGCCTCCTGGCGCACCACCCGCGTCAGGTCACGGCGCCGCTCCTCGGTGAGCGCAGGCAACGGCACCCGGATGACCTCCCCCGCCGTCACGGGATTGAGACCGAGGTCGGAGTTGAGGATGGCCTTCTCCACCGCGGGCACCATCTTCTTCTCCCAGGGGCTGACGGTGAGCGTTCGCGCATCTCCCACCCCGATGCTCGCCACCTGATTGAGAGGCACCACCGTACCGTAGTAGGTGACCGTGACGTGGTCGAGGAGGCTGGTGTGGGCCCGCCCCGTACGCAGCTTGCTCAGCTCTTGGCGCAGGGCGTCCACGCTCTTTTTCATACGGGTCTGAGCGTCCTTCTTGATCGCTTTCATGGTCGGCTTGCACCCATCCTCTTGTGCCAAATCGAAAGCGCTCTGTCTGGGCAGGCCGTCCCCGACCCCGGACGAACCCATGATACTTGCTTCAATTCCGGCATGCATTCTCTCCCTGGCATTCTCGCGAACCGGCTTCGCGCTCCGAACCGCGCAGGGCCCCGGGGATGTGCCGCGCAGACCGTCAGGTGGGCTGAGTGAAGCGAAGCCCACCCATCCGGCAGCGAGACGCAGCACAGGCGGTCGCTTTCACGACAGCGGCCTCCCGCGGCGTGCCCCCGGAACCCCATGGCGCAATGGAAATGTCTCGCGTAAAAGAACCTCTCAGCCCTTCTCTATGAGCGTGCCCTCGTCCTCGCCCATGACGGTACGCAGCAGCGCCCCCTCCTTGTTCATGTTGATGACCCTGAGGGGCATATCGTGGTCCCGACAAAGCACCACGGCGGTCGCGTCCATGACGCCCAGCTTCTTGGCGAAAACCTCGTCGTAGGTCAGGCGGGAATGGCGAACGGCCTCGGGGTCCCTGACCGGGTCGGCAGAGTAGACGCCGTCCACCTTGGTCGCCTTGATCATCAGGTCCGCATCAATCTCGGCCGCGCGCAGGCTGGCCGCCGAGTCGGTGGTGAAGAAGGGATTCCCGGTGCCCGCCGCGAAGATGACGACCCGTCCCTTCTCGAGGTGACGGACCGCCCGGCGCCGGATGTAGTCCTCACAGATCTCGTTGATGCGGATAGCCGACATGACCCGGGCGAACGCTCCCTGACGCTCGATCGCGTCCTGCAGCGCCAGCGCGTTGATCACCGTCCCCAGCATCCCGATGTGGTCCGCGGTGACCGGATCCATGCCTGCCGCAGCGAGACCTGCTCCGCGGAAGAGGTTACCGGCGCCGATGACGATAGCCACCTGCACGCCGCGGTGGTTGAGCTCGATCACCTCCGCGGCCGAGCGTTTCAGTACCCCCGGATCGATGCCGTAGGGGGCGTCCCCCAATAGAGCCTCGCCGCTCATCTTGAGCAGCACCCTTCGGTACTTCGGCTCCCCGGTGCTCACCGATCCTCTGTCCACCGAGCGCACAGCGCGCTCATTCCCCCTGCTTGTCCGCTCCCTCCCCGACCTCGAAGCGCTCGAACGCCATCACGCTTGCGCCAGCCTCCTTGACATGCTGTCCCACTTTTACCTCCGTGTTCTTGACGAAGGGCTGTCCGAGCAATGTGATCTCGCGCAGGAATTTCTTCACACGTCCGTCGACCATCTTCTCGGCGATCGCGGGCGGCTTGCCGCTCCCCTCGGCCTGGGCCTTCAGAATCTCCCTCTCCTTGCGCAGCAGCTCCTGGGGCACCTGCTCCTCCGACACACATATCGGCCGGCTCCAGGCGATGTGCATGGCCAGGTCGCGCGCAAGCTCCTCATCACCCCCTTCGAGGGCGACGAGCACGCCGATACGCCCGCCGCCGTGGACGTAGGCGCCCAGGGGACCTCCCTTCGCCTCCATCCGCGCCAAACGGCGCACCGCGATGTTCTCGCCCACCTTGGCCACGAGATCCCGGCGCCGTGTCTCGATGATCTCGCCACCGCCCCCCTCCATGGCGGTCTCGAGGAGCGCATCCACGTCCGTGACCCCTGCCTCGAGCGCCCGCTCGGCGACCGCAGCGGTGAAGCTGCGAAAGGTGTCTTCCCGGGCCACGAAGTCCGTCTCGCAGTTGACCTCGACCATCACGCCGACACGTCCGCTCCCATCCAACGCCAGCCCGATGAGGCCCTCGGCAGCGACGCGACCGGCCTTTCTGTCGGCCTTCGCCTGTCCGGATTTGCGCATGAGGTCGACCGCGGCTTCGAGGTCGCCGCCGGCCTCGACGAGGGCTTTCTTGCAATCCATCATGCCGGCGCCGGTGCGCTCGCGGAGCTCCTTGACCAGTCCTGCGGAAATCTGCATCTGTTCCTCCCGAAACTCCAGGCGCTGCTCGTTCAGCTACCGTCTTGCTTGCTCTGAGCGCGGTCACCCGATGTGTCTTCCTTCGGCGCGTCCTCGCCCTCGGGCGCGGTCGCAGCCCTCTTCTTCTTGGCGGTTCTCTTTTTCTTCTTCGCCACCGGCGCCTTCTGCGCCGCGGCCTCGGCTTCGTCCGGCCTCACCGCCTCCGCGGCCGGCTCCGCTGAAACCTCGTGTCCCGCTGCGGCTGCGTCGCGCGCCCGGACCACGCCCTCCGATACGGCCTCGGCGACCTCGGCAGCACCCTCGGACACGGGGGTCTGCGGGCTCTCGGTCGCGGCTGCCGCCGCGGACCTGGCGGCCCGCGCGCCTTTTTTACGCACAGGCTTCTTGGGCGCCTCGCTACCCGCCTGGGCGGGGGTCGCCGCCGCCTCCTCGCCACCGGACGCCGCTCTCGCAACCTCGCGACCGTCGATGACCGCGTCCGCGGCCCCGCGCACATAGATCTCGATGGAGCGGAGCGCGTCGTCGTTGCCCGGAATGATGTAATCGACGCCCTCGGGGCTGTTGTTGGTGTCGACGATGCCGGCGACCGGAATGCCCAGCTTCACCGCTTCCCGCACGGCCAGCTTCTCGTGGCCCACGTCGATGACGAACAGCACGTCGGGCAGCCCGTCCATCTCCTTGATTCCCCCGAGGCTGGACTCCAGCTTGCGCAGCTCGCGCTGCAGCGATAACCCCTCCTTCTTGCTGATCCGCTCGAGCGTCCCGTCCCCGGTCATGGTCTCCAGGTCCTTGAGCCGCTTGATCGACTGCCGGATGGTCTTGAAGTTGGTGAGCATGCCCCCCAGCCAGCGACGATCGATGTAGGGCATGCCGCAACGCTCCGCCTCGCGCCGCACGATGTCCTGGGCAGAGCGCTTGGTCCCCACGAACAGGATGGTCCCCTGGTTGGCAGCCATGCGGCCCAGGAAGTTGAGGGCTTCGGTGTAGAGGGGAAGGGTTTTCTCGAGGTTGATGATGTGGATGTGATTACGCTCCCCGAAGATGTAGGGTGCCATCTTGGGGTTCCAGTACCGGGTCTGGTGGCCGAAATGTACCCCGGCCTCCAGCATCTCCCGCATCGAGACGTTGGCCATTGCCTGCTCCTTGTGTGGGTTGGGCCTCCACGCGCCCCATGCGTCGATCCCGTTCGCGGCGGGACACCCGGACGCACGTGCCGGCGCGTGTGTGTGGTGTCGGGGGCTGCGCGCACCCGGGTCCGGGCTGTTGAGCCCCGTGTCATGTATGAAAAGTGTGGCTTTATATCATAAAATACACCGGCCAACAATTGATAAGTCTTCGTTACTCAAGGGAAAATAACCGGTGCGCGAAACCCTCGAAACCCTTCGCAGAAAGCGCAACCTCGGGCTCGGACGTCCCGAGCGGGGGGGCGACTCCGCGCCGACGCAACGCAGACCCGTGGGCATCACCATCAAGACCCCCGAAGAAATCGAAAAGATGCGCCTGGCGGGGCGCCTGGCCGCAGAGGTGCTTCACATGATCGGCCCCTCCGTCCAGCCAGGCGTGACCACCGAGGAGCTGGATCGCATCTGTCACGAGCACATCGTGAACGAGCAGCAGGCCACCCCCGCGCCACTCAATTACCACGGATTTCCGAAATCCATCTGTACCTCGGTGAACCATCAGGTCTGTCACGGAATTCCGGGGCCGCGGCGCCTCAAGGAAGGAGATATCGTCAATATCGACATCACGGTGATCAAGGACGGCTTTCACGGCGACACCAGCAAGATGTTCTTCGTGGGAGAGCCGTCCATTCTGGCCAAGCGTGTCGTACGCATCGCCTACGAATGCATGCACGTCGGCATCGAGCGGGTCAAGCCTGGCGCGCGCTTGGGCGATATCGGCCACGCCATCCAGAAGCACGCCGAGCGTCACAACTGCTCCGTCGTGCGCGAGTACTGCGGGCACGGGATCGGGCGCCAGTTCCACGAGGATCCGCAGGTGCTGCACTACGGGACGCCGGGCACCCGGGAAGTGCTCGAGCCCGGCATGACCTTCACCATCGAGCCCATGGTCAATGCCGGCAAGCGCCACGTGAAGGTGCTCCCGGACGGGTGGACGGTGGTCACCAAGGACCGAAGCCTCTCGGCGCAGTGGGAGCACACCCTCCTGGTGACCGAGACCGGAGTGGAGATACTGACCGTCCGGCCGGGCGGCGAGACCTGACGAAACCCCAAAGATCAAAAAGATCAAAACGGCAGAGGACACGGAGGGCGGCACAGAGGACACAGAGATTGAACAAAAGTGCACAGCAGCGGAACGCAGCCCTCAAATGATTTTAACCGCCATCCCTCTGTGTCCTCTGTGGTGAAAGTTCCAGCCTTCAAAAGCAGCCCTGCGAGTCCATCGATGTCGGTCGCGACTTCCGAAGCCCCGCGCGTTCAGGCGCTCATCGACCCGGCGGCTTTCGACCGCGCGCTGGCGAGTACCGATCAGCCCTTGCGGCTCTTTCGCCAGGCCGTGCGCGACGCCGGCCGCTCGCTCTACGCCCAGTTCGATGCCGGGATCCCAGCCCAGGCCCTGGTGCGCGAGCGCGCCAGGCTGGTGGATCACGTGCTGCGCCGTGCGTGGCGTCGCTGCGGTCTGTTCGGGGAGCGGAACGTCGCCCTCGTCGCGGTGGGCGGCTACGGGCGCGGAGAGCTGCACCCCGGCTCGGACATCGACATTCTGATTCTGCTGGCACACGAGCCCGACCCCCGTAGGGCACGCCGCATCCGCGAGTTCGTGACCTTCCTGTGGGACATCGGGCTTCAGCCCGGACACAGCGTGCGCACGCTGGACGAATGCATCGCCCAGGCGCAACGCGACATCACCGTCGCCACCAATCTCATGGAGGCCCGCCTCCTCTCCGGCTCCCGCAAGCTGTTCCAGGGCATGCGCGATGCCACGAGCCGTAACCAGATCTGGCCAAGCCGACAATTCTTCGAGGCCAAGTACCAGGAGCAGCGCCGCCGTCACCGTCGTTTTCACGACACCGCGTACAATCTCGAGCCCAACGTCAAAGAGGGGCCGGGCGGGCTTCGCGACATTCAGATGGTCGGATGGGTCGTGAAGCGCCACTTCGGTGCCGACACCCTGCACGAGCTGGTGACCCACGGATTCCTCACCGAGCACGAGTATCAATCGCTCATCGAAGGCCAGAACTTCCTGTGGCAGGTGCGCTTCTCTCTGCACCTGCTGACAGGGCGACGCGAGGATCGACTCCTCTTCGATTACCAGCGGGCCATCGCCGAGCGTTTCGGCTACAGAGATCGTGATCACAACCTGGCCGTCGAGCAGTTCATGAAGCGTTACTACCGCACGGTCATGGAGCTCGGCCAGCTAAACGAAATGCTCCTGGAGCTGTTCCAGGAGGTGATCCTCCACGCGGACTGTAGGGCTCACGTAATCCCCGTCAACGAGCGCTTCCACGCACACAACGGATACCTGGAGGCGGCCGATGATCGCGTGTTCAAGCGCGATCCGGTGGCGCTGCTGGAAGTCTTCCTCATTCTCCAGGAGCACCCGGACCTGGAAGGCATCCGGGCGAGCACCATTCGACTCATCAGGAATCACCGATACCTGATAGACGATGCGTTGCGCGCAGCCCCACGGGCGCACCGCACGTTTATGAGCATCATCCGCCACCCGCGGGCCGTCTCACGTGAGCTGCTACGTATGCAGCGTTATGGGGTGCTCGGCGCCTACCTTCCCGCCTTCGGGGCCATCACCGGCCAGATGCAATACGACCTGTTTCACGCTTACACGGTCGACCAGCACAGCCTCTTCGTCGTGCGCAACCTCCAGGGCTTCGGCGACCCCGACCGCTACCGGGAGTTCCCGCTCTGTACGGCGATCTTCCAGCGCACGGCCAAGCCCGAGATCCTCTATCTGGCGGGGCTGTTCCACGACATCGCCAAAGGGCGAGGGGGCGACCACTCCGAGCTCGGCGCCGAGGATGCGCTGGAATTCTGCCGCCGCCACGGTATGAGCGACCCCGACGCGCAGACCGTAGCGTGGCTCGTGCGGCATCACCTGCTCATGTCCGTCACGGCTCAACGCCAGGACATCCACGACCCGGCGGTCGTCAACCAGTTCGCAGCCGAGGTGGGTAATCGCGAGCGCTTGGACTATCTCTATCTACTGAGCGTCGCGGACATCCGGGGCACCAACCCCAAACTCTGGAACGACTGGAAGGACACCCTGCTACGGGATCTGTACGACTCGGCGCTGCGCGTTCTGCGCCGCGGGCTCGAGAACCCTATCGACGCCGCAGAGCTCGTGGAAGAGACACGCGCCCAGGCGCGTCGCCTGCTGGAGACGCAGCCCGAGATCGGCGACGCGGTCGAGACGCTCTGGCGCACGCTCGAGGACGACTACTTCCTGATGTCATCCCCCGACGAGATCGCGTGGCAAACCCGCGCCATACTGGTCGCCAGCAAACCGGATCTGCCGTTGGTGATGGTGCGCCAGGGGCGTGGCGGGACGGAGGTCTTCACCTACACCTGGGACCAGGAGTTTCTGTTTGCTGCGGCCACCGCCACCCTCGGCCGGCTCGGTCTCAATATCGTCAACGCCCGGATCGTCACCGCCAAGGACGGAATGACCCTGGACTCCTACGTGGTCTTGGAGGATGGCGGAGAGGCCATTTCCGACCCCGAGCGCGAGGAGGAGATCCGTAGGAGCGTCAAAGCCGCCCTGCGCTGCCCCCGCGACGCCATCTCCCCGGTGAAACGTATCCCACGGCGGCAGCTTCGTCATTTTCCGATTCCGACGCGTGTGCGCTTCCGAACCGACTGCCGTAACGAACGTACCATCATGGAGGTGATCACGGGCGATCGACCGGGGCTGCTCGCGCGAATCGGCCGAGTGTTAGCGGATGAACGGGTGCGTCTGCAGAACGCCAAGATCGCGACCTTCGGCGAGCGCGCCGAAGATACGTTTTTCGTCACCGATCGCAAGAACCGGCCGCTGGGCGACGACGTGTGCTCGGCGTTGCGAGACAGGCTGGTGAGCGTGCTGGACGAGGCGGAAGGCGCGCCCGGCGGCTGACCCCCCTCACACGCGTCACCGCGCTGAATCGGGTCACAACGGTGGGGTNNGGGGAGGGAACCTCACGCCAGGCGTACGACGATATGCGTCATTGCAAGACCTGACCCCACCGGCCATGCGTCATTGCAAGACCTGACCCTTGCCACCCGTGACCGGCGGGAAAAACGCCACCTCGTCGCCGTCGCGCACCGGGTGCCGGATATCCACGTACTCGTGGTTGACGGCGGCGAGCACGTTCTGCGGAAAGGGCTCCCCGCCGCTCACCTGGGCCCATACGTCGGCCACGGTTCCCTGGCGATCAGCGAGCGCGACCTCCTCGCTCTCGCGCCCCATGCGCTCGCGCAGTCTGGCGAAGTAGCGGACCGTGATCGTCATGCTACGGATCCGGAGTCTGCGATCGATTCCCCATTATCGGGCATCCCGCCGGGAATGAGCACCCCGTCAGATGCTGACTTGCCCCGGGGCGGCGAGCCCGCGCAAGACGACGGCGCTGTTCATGCATGGTGGTCAGGCCCCCCGGCGCGCCTCTCAAGGGAAGCTCTCTCCCGGTCCTGACCCATGACAAATGACGGAGGACGGATGAGAATAGATATATGAGCAAGCTGACCCACTTCAACGCCGCCGGGGACGCGCACATGGTGGACGTGGGCGGGAAGGCGGAGACCCGACGGACTGCTGTGGCCGAGGGCCGCATCAACATGCAGGCACAGACCCTGCAGCTCATCCTGGAGGGCCGCCACCGCAAGGGCGACGTGCTCGGCATCGCTCGGGTCGCCGGCATCATGGGGGCGAAAAAAACGCCGGAGCTGGTCCCACTGTGCCATCCACTGCCGTTGACGCGCGTCGAGCTCGAGCTGATCGCCTCGGAGCAGGACAGTGCCGTCGTCTGCCGGGCCACCGCGGAGAGCGTCGGGCGGACCGGCGTCGAGATGGAGGCGCTCACCGCCGTGCAGGTGGCGCTTCTCACCATCTACGACATGTGCAAGGCCGTGGATCGAGGGATGACGATGACCGGCGTGCGGCTACTCGAAAAGTCGGGGGGCAAATCGGGGCACTGGAAGCGTCGGGGCTAGGCCGAGTCGCGTCGTCGGGCCTTCCCGCGCCCCCACGAACAAGAATCCCCGCACCTCCCTCAAGGACAGACCACCGGGACGCAGGCCTCGAGCCGGATCTCCGACGGCGACACTGCTGCCTTGTAGGCGATGGCCTCCACGCCGGCGGCCGTCACCTCCCGCAGAAGACGCCCGTATTCCGGGTCGATGGCGTCCGCCGGGCGCACTTCCCTCACGTCCGCACGCTGCACGCAGAAGCAGACGACGCCTCGCGCCCCGGTGCCGACCGCATGCGCCAATGCGCGCAGATGCTTGCTTCCCCGGACGCTGACCGCATCGGGGAAGAGCGCTATGTCGTCACGCACCGCGGCGGTCACGTTTTTGACCTCCACGTAGCAGGGCGCAAGCCGCTGTCCACCCTCGAGAAGGAAGTCGACGCGACTGTCCCCTTCCGCCAAGCGCACCTCCGGCTGGATGATCTCGTAACCGGTGAGCTCCGCAACCACGCCGGTCTCGATGGCTTCGCGGACCAGGGAATTGCTGCGGCTTGTGTTGATCCCCACCAGACTACCTTCGCCCACCTCCACCAGCTCCCAGGTCAGCGCGTACTTGCGATGCAGGTTGGGCGAACGGCTGAGCCAGACAGGCGACCCCGGCTCGGCGCAGCCCATCATCGAGCCCGTGTTGGGACAGTGCGCTGTGGCGAGCTCGCCGTTCTCGAGCCGGACGTCCGCGAGAAACCGCTTGTAGCGCCGCAGTAGCGTCGCCCGCACGAGAGGTGCACCAAAGCGCATGCGTGGCCTTTTCCAGTCCAACTTGGCAGAATGTGCTGTATCGTAGTCACTCGGCGCAAGGCTCGCGGGCGCAGCCGGGGGTTCGGACGCCGGCCGCACCCGCTACGCAAATCCCGCAATCACGCGTCGACGCAATCACCTGCGAGGACCCCGATGCAAGAGGCCACGCCATTGACCATAGAGGAACGACTGCACAGGCTCGAGACCCACCTGCAACAGGAAAACCCGATCCTGGCCCAGGCGGTCAAGAGCTTCCGACGCCTCGACAGGGTGGCCTATCGACTCGGATTGCTCCATCGCAGCGAATCCTTCGCCACCAAGGTCTCCTGGTGGCCGGCTATCGCCGCCCTGGGAACATTCTCATCGGGCAAATCCACTTTCATCAATCAGTACGTCGGTCAGCGACTGCAGCTCACTGGAAATCAGGCGGTTGACGACAAGTTCACGGTCATCTGCTTCGGCAGCGAAGCGGAACCACGTGTGCTGCCGGGGCTCGCACTCGACAGTGACCCGCGTTTTCCCTTCTACCAGATAAGCCGCGACATCGAAGACGTGGCCTCGGGGGAAGGCCGCCGGCTGGATTCATACCTTCAGCTCAAGACCTGCAACAGCGAAAAGCTGCGGGGAAAGATATTCATCGACTCGCCGGGCTTCGACGCCGACGCCCAGCGCACGTCGACCTTGCGCATTACCGATCATATTATCGATCTCTCCGATCTCGTGCTCGTGTTCTTCGATGCACGCCACCCCGAGCCGGGCGCGATGCACGATACGCTCGAACACCTGGTGGAGGACACCATCAAGCGCCCGGACTCCACCAAGTTCCTGTACATACTGAATCAGATCGACAACACTGCCCGGGAGGACAATCCGGAGGAGGTGTTCGCCGCGTGGCAGCGTGCTCTCGCCCAGAAGGGCCTCACCGCCGGGCGCTTCTATCGCATATACGACCCGGACGCCGCCGTTCCCATCGAGGATGAGGAGCGCCGCAAGCGCTTCGAGTACAAACGAGAGATCGACATCAAGGAGATCTACGGGCGCATACATCAAGTCGAGGTGGAACGCGCCTACCGAGTCATCGGCGTGCTGGAGAAGACGGTCAAGCTCATTCGCGACGAGCTCGTCCCGCGCATACGCACCGCGAAAGCCTCGTGGAAGCGGCGCGTCCTCTGGCTCGACGGGATCGTGTTCGGCCTCATCCTGGCGCTGCTGCTCGTGTGGAGCATCTACGCGGACTACTGGCAGGGGTTGCGGTTCGCTCCACCCTGGTTGGAGACACTCGTCAATAACCCGGTGCTGGGCTGGGGCGTCCTCGCCATCGTGGTCGTGCTCGCCCTCTACCTGCATTTCCTCGTGCGCAAAACGGCGGCGCGCCTCGTCGTAGCACGCCTCAAGCGGGACTCCTCGCTCGGCGACACGCGCCAGTGGATCGTTCGGGCCTTTCTAAAGAATGCTCGTCCGTGGCGTTCGGCGATCTTCACCAAACCGGTGGGGTGGGGACGACGCTCACGCAAGCAGCTCGGGCGGATATTGGCCGATGCAGATCGTTTCGTGCAAAACCTGAACGACCGCTTCACCAATCCCTCGGGAACCCCGAGAGAGGGAGAAGAGACACCGGGACCCTCGCGCAAACCGCCAGTGGAGGTCGCGCCGGCCGAGGCCGCACGGGAAACCCTCGAGCTGGAGCGGCAGACGCGGCCATCGCGGCCGATGGCGGCGGAGAAGTGAGGAGGCACGAGTGTCCGAGATGACCAGCGGAAGCCGCGGGCGAACACCAAACGGAGGTCGTAACGCCCGTTTGTGACGGCGCCCCCGCGGCCTCGTGCGGCCCGGAGTTTCAACCTTGTGAGAAGACATCGCGGATGGACTTCGAGAAAGCACGACAGAACATGGTACAGCGCCAGATCCACACCTGGGAGGTGCTGGATCAGCGCGTACTCGACGTGATCGCCGAGGCGTCTCGGGAGGAGTACGTTCCCGAAGCGTATCGTTACCTTGCCTACGCGGATACGCACGTGCCGCTCGAGGGCGATGAGGTGATGATGCCGCCCAGGGAGGAGGCGCGTCTGCTGCAGGCTCTGGCGTTGACCTCCGAGGACAGGGTGCTCGAGATCGGCACCGGCAGTGGCTATCTCACGTCCCTCCTGGCGGCGTTGACCGGAGAAGTGCTCAGCATCGAGATCTCGCCGACGCTCAAGGATTTCGCGCAAGCTAACCTGGTCGGGCACGGCATAAACAATGTGACCCTGGAGGTCGGTGACGGGCTGCACGGCTGGGATGAGGGTGCGCCCTACGACGCCATTGCCGTGACCGGGTCCGTACCCGTGCTCGGGCACGATTTTCAGCGCCAGCTCACCATCGGCGGGCGCCTGTTCGTCATCGTGGGCGAGGCGCCGGCGATGGAGGCGCTGCTCATCACCCGCACGGACGAGGACGACTGGAGCACCGAGAGCCTGTTCGAGACGGTGCTGCCGCCGCTCAAGGGTGCCAAGAGGCCCCGCCGCTTCACCTTGTGAGCACCTCGTGCCCAGCCCTCGCGCAGCGACGCGGGTGCGCGCGCGCCCACGTGGCCCGGGACTCGTTTGACAACTCGTTGATCGCGCTTAGTCTTTAGGATGATCAGGGTGGACATCGCACGCTGGACGTCGCGGACATCTCAAATGAGCGACCCGACGGAGGCCAAGCTCCCCCGCGCGCGTGGGGAGTCGGTCCGCTCCCCTGACTCGGGACCGAGATTCTGAAGCATGGCACCAAGGAACCGACAAGGGACGACCGAGCGGCCTGTCGGTCAATATCAAACACCTCGCATCTGAACGTCTCCGGGGGGCGCGACCATGGAACGAGGGCTCATCGCTAAGGCGGTTCTGTGCGGGGCGCTGCTCGCGCCCGCGCAATCGCGGGCAGCCGACCTCATGGAGGTCTTCCGTGAAGCCGAGCGCAGCGATCCCGAGTACGCACAGGTGCAGGCCGCCACCCGCGCCACGCTGGAGCAGAAACCGCAGGCCCGGGCTTTGCTGCTGCCTTTCCTCGATTTCACCTACTCGACGCAGCACAACGACCAGGACATCGACTCGGATTTCGGGACATCGGGGAGGATCGATTTCCAAAGCACGAACTGGTCGGCCGATCTCACGCAACCTATTTTCCGCCTTGGCCGCGTATTCGGGCTCAGACAGGCCAACAGCAACATCCTGCAGGCCGACGCACAGCTCAGCGGCGCCCTGCAGGACCTCATGGTGCGCACAGCCAACCGCTACTTCAACGTCCTGGCTGCGATGGACACGCTCGAGTTCACTCGAACGGCCCGCCGAGCGCTTGGCCGCCAGCTCGAGCAGGCGCGTAAACGCTTCGAGGTGGGCGTGAGCGCCATCACGGACGTGCAGGAGGCGCAGGCGGGCTTCGACCGGGCAGTCGCGGCGGAGATCCGCGCGGAGAACGATCTGGACAATGCGAACGAGCGGCTGCGCGAGATCACGGGCACCTACTTCCCCGCCCTCGCGCCGCTCGTAGCGGAGAACATGCCCCTCACGCCGCCGGATCCGGCCAACATCGATGAGTGGACGCGCGTAACCCTCGAGCAGAACCTTCGGGTCCAAGCGGCTCAGCACGCGACGGAGACCGCCCGCCTGGAGATCAGGCGCGTCGCGTCCGAGGGGTGGCTGCCCACGGCGGACCTGGTGGGCTCCTACAACTTCCGCGACTCCGGCGGTCAGTTCGGCTCGGAGACCGAGACGGGCTCGATCGGAGTGGAGGTGAACGTTCCCATCTTCGAGGGCGGAGGCGCGGTCTCGCGCACGCGGGAGGCGCGGGCGCTTCATCGCGAGTCGTTGGAGCTGCTCACCCAGGAGCAACGCACGGCGCAACGCGAGACCCGGGAGGCGTATCTGGGGGTAATGTCGGGCATCAGCGGGATCAAAGCGCTCGAGCAGGCGGTCGTGTCCAGCGAAACGGCGCTGGAAGCCACTCGCGCCGGGTTCGACGTCGGCACGCGCACCGCGGTCGACGTAGTGGAGGCCGAGCGCCGACTGGCGGAGGCCAAGCGCGACCTGGCGCGCGCCCGCTATGACTACATCGTGGATACGCTGCGCCTCAAGCGCGCGGCGGGAACGCTATCCCCGAACGACCTGCAGCTCGTCAACGCCTGGCTGCAATGACCCCACGAAGGGCGCGTCGCAGCGCCTCGACGTCCGGCACCGGCCGCGGGCGCCCGAGGGACGGGGTCCCCCTACACTGAGGGCCCAGGAGCAGAGGGCAGCGGCGCGCCGACGGGCCCGCACGCCCGCAGCACGAGCAACCCCACACTCCTCACCGCCGCACGGCCCCCTCAGCCTCCTCACTCTCTCCGCGAAGCGCCTTTCCCCGGCGACCAAAGAGCGCAAACTTCCACGGTCCGCGAGGGTCGACGATGATGCATAATGCACGCGCAACCGCAGCGTCAGCCGATCCGGTAACCTTCCGGCTCCGGTCTCGCGAGCGCGGGAGCGAGCGCACTCGCCCGATGGAGCAAGGAGTCAGACATGGCAGACATCCTGATGCAGTACGGGCTGTTTCTCGCAAAGGTGATGACGGTCGTCATTGCCATCGGCATCGTCGTTGCAATGCTGGTCACGCTCTCCAGACGCGAGCGCGCCGCCGAGCGTCTGGAGGTCAAGAATCTCAATAAGAAGTATGAGCAGATGTCGTCGATCCTCAAAAAGGAGGTGCTCCCCAAGAAAGCGTTCAAAGAATCGCTGAAAACCGAGAAGAAGCGCAAGAAGGCCGCCGAGAAAAGCGCGAAAGGAAAGGACCGGCGAAAAGTTTACGTCGTCAACTTCCGCGGGGACATCAAGGCGACGGCCGTCGCTTCGCTGCGCGAAGAGATCACCGCCATCCTGAGCCTTGCAAAACCCGAGGACGAGGTTCTCTTGAGGCTGGAGAACGCCGGCGGCCTGGTGCACGAACACGGGCTCGCAGCCTCGCAGCTGCTGCGAATCAAACAGAGAAAGATCCCCCTCACCGTGGCCGTCGACAAGGTGGCCGCGAGCGGCGGGTACATGATGGCCTGTGTAGCCGATCGAATCATCGCTGCGCCGTTCGCCATCGTGGGCTCCATCGGGGTGCTCGCGCAGCTTCCGAATTTCCACCGGTGGCTCGACAGTCATGGCGTCGATTTCGAGCAGTTCAAGGCGGGCGAGTTCAAGCGCACGGTCACCGTGTTCGGGAAGAACACCGAGGAGGATCGCGCCAAATTCAAGCAAGACATCGAAGACGTCCACGCACTGTTCAAGGAGTTCGTGGCCGAGAACAGGCCGGACATTGACATTGGGCGCGTCTCCACCGGGGAGCACTGGTACGGCAAGCGGGCGCTCGATCTGAAGCTGATCGATCAGCTGACAACGAGCGACGACTACCTCCTCGCCGCGAGCCGCGAAGCAAACCTCTACGAGGTCAGATACGTGACGCGCCGCACCCTCGCCCAGACGCTGGCTTCTGCGCTCCAACGCGGGGGGGTCGCCCCGACATGGCGCACGGGGGAGGTGTATGAAAGTCCCTGAGCCCGCGCTTCAGGGCACATCCATACCGGTGCGAACCGCCGGTCGCTCGCCGATGCTCTCGAACCATCGTTTGACGTTGGGGATGTCCTCGAGAGCGATATCGTGCCAGATGTAGCGGGCGACCCACGGATAGGTGGCGACATCAGCGATCGTGTACTCGTCGCCGGCGAGATACTCGGTTTCGCCCAAACGCTTGTCCATGACTCGGTACAGCCGGTGGGCCTCCCTGGTGTAGCGCTCGATGCCGTAAGGCACCCTCTCCTTCGCGAACTTGCGGAAGTGGTTGGCCTGCCCGAACATGGGGCCCACATGGCCCATCTGGAACATGAGCCATTGCATCACGCAGTAGTACGCCCGCCGCTCCCTAGGTACGAGCCGCCCGGTCTTATCCGCCAGATAGATCAGGATGGCGCCGGACTCGAACAGGCTGATGGGCTCGCCGTCGGGACCCTCGTGGTCAACGATGGCCGGGATCTTGTTATTCGGGCTGATCCTCGCAAACTCGGGCGAGAATTGCTCGCCCTGCCCGATATTGATCGGGTGCACCGTGTAGGGCAGCCCGACCTCCTCGAGCATGATCGAGACCTTGCGGCCGTTGGGCGTGCTCCAGGTGTACAGCTCGATGCTCATTGGACTCCCTTTCTCGCATTCGGGGTTTGAGTTAACGCGCCGATGAGTCCCGCATGACGAGCGGTCACATCATCGTCTTCGCTATCCTCGCAGCGGCTCTCGCGCTGTTCGTCTGGGGGCGCTGGCGCTACGACGTGGTCGCATTCGCGGCATTGATGGTCGGCGTGATCGCCGGCGTAGTCCCTACCCCGGATGCGTTCCGCGGCTTCGGCCACCCCGCGGTGGTGACCGTCGCCGCCGTTCTCGTGATCTCCCGCGCCTTGCAGAACTCCGGCGCCATCGAGCACGTGGCCGCTTTCCTCGGGCGCACCGCCGAACGCGAACTCCTGCACCTCGTCGGGCTGTGCGTCGTCGCCGCCTTCTTCTCCGCGTTCATGAACAACGTCGGCGCGCTCGCGCTCCTGATGCCTGTGGCCGTACAGAACGCGCGCAACCCGGCCACCGTGCTCATGCCGCTCTCCTTCGGCTCGATTCTAGGAGGACTCATGACGCAGATCGGCACCCCGCCGAACATCGTCATAGCGGTGTACCGCGACAAGGTAGCGGAGGCACCGTTCTCGCTGTTCGATTTCTCGCCCGTCGGCGTGCCCCTGGCGGTGACGGGCGTCGCTTTCGTCACGCTTGTCGGCTGGCGGCTCCTCCCCAAGGACCGACGGGGGAAGCGTGCGCCCGAGGAGCTGTTCGAAATCAAAGAGTATATCACCGAGGTCCAAGTGACCGAGGGCTCGGATGCCATAGACAAGGAGCTGCGCGAGGTCGAGGAGGCAGCCGAGCACGATGTGACCGCCATCGGCTTGATCCGCGGCGATCGACGCATCCTGAGCCGCGTGCGCCACGAGCCGCTGCGCGCGGGGGATGTCGTCATCCTGCAGGCCGATCCCGCAACCGTCGAGAAGTTCGTGGGCGCGGCGGGCCTGGAGCTGGTGGCCGACGAGGAGATCTCGACCAAGACCCTGCGCAGCGAGGACGTCTCGCTGGCGGAGGTCGTCGTGCCCCGCGGAGCGTGGATCGAGGGACGCACGGCGAGCAGCCTGCACCTGCGCCGACGTTACGGCGTCAACCTGCTCGCGCTGGCACGCCAGGGTAAGCCCGTGCGGGAGCGTCTCGCGGACACCCCGATCCGGGCCGGTGACGTTCTGCTGTTGCAAGGCGAAACGGAGACGCTGTTCGACACCGTGAGCGCACTCGGTTGCCTTCCGCTGGCGGAGCGTGGCCTCAAGCTCGGAGGGCCGCGGCAGCTCTACCTTCCGGTGCTCGTGTTCCTCACCGCGGTGGGCGCCACCGCCATGGGCATCGCCCCTGTGCACATCTCGTTCGGGACCGCAGTGGCCGTGCTGTTGCTGCTCAACCTGGTCACGGCGCGCCACGCCTACGAGGCCATCGACTGGCCGGTGATCGTGCTCCTCGGGGCGATGATTCCCCTCGGCCAGGCGCTGGAGACCAGCGGCGGGACCGATCTCATCGCGCGCGCCATCGTGGGCGCGACCGGCGACGTACCCCTCTTCCTTATCCTCGCGCTGGTCATGATCGTCACCATGACCCTCTCGGACATCATGAACAACGCGGCCACGGCGGTCGTGATGGCCCCCATCGCCGCGCGCATCGCCGCGGAGCTGGGTGCAAGCGCGGACCCCTTCCTCATGGCCACGGCCATCGGCGCCTCGTGCGCGTTCCTCACGCCCATCGGCCACCAGAACAACGTGCTCGTCATGGGACCCGGGGGCTACCGCTTCGGCGATTACTGGCGCATGGGACTGCCGCTGGAGGTGCTCATCGTGCTGCTCGGCGTGCCCCTCGTCATGATGGTGTGGCCACCATGACGCAGGAGAGGGGCAGCCTCCATCGGGACGCCGCGCCGGAGCGTCACGACTCGGTCCTGGTCATCCTCCTCGGTGCGAGCAATCTGTCGCGCGGGCATCGCGCACTGGTACGCCACCTTGAAGCGGCGCTCGCGCCGCGACCGACCCAGTTCCTGACCGCCGCGGGGCCCGGGCGCGGGTACTGCGCGAAGGGGGGGTTTCTATACGTCACCTACCCGCCCATCCCCCAGGGTGGGATCCTCGAGGCCTCGCGCGCCCGCTCGCGCGAGGCCCATACCGTAGCCCTCATCACGGACATCGGCAACGACATCATGCAAGGGGTGACCGGGGAGGAAATCGTGCAATGTCTGGATGCGTTGATCGCGGAGTTGCGCGCGCTCGGCGCCCGCGTCGTCGTCACCGCGATCCCGGTGGACCCCAAAAAGGATTTGAACGAGGCGCAGTTCCGCCTGCTGCGGGCGATATTTTTCCCCCGCAGCCCGGTGGACCGCCGCCAGGCACGCGCGGCCGTGCGCACCGTCAACGACTTTCTCCTCCGCCAGCAGAGCGCCGATGTGCACGTCGTGCACGACCTTTATCGCTTCACCGGCTGGGACAAGATCCATTACGGCATCTTCAAAGCAAACCTGGCCTGGAGCCGCGTCGCCGAAGAGCTGCTCCGCTGCCTCGGTCTGCCAGCGCCGCGGCGTATCACCCGCTTACGGATGCTCGCGTCAGTGGCCCGTCATCTGATCCGTCTGCTGACCCGCGATCTCCTGCGGTCGTCACGGGCAGACCCCGGTTTCTTCTGACTCAAACCAATGTTAAGTGGTGTCAGACACGACTTTCACGGCGGGCGGCAATAAGTCATGTCTGACACCACAGGGGCGACTGCCCGGCTACGTCACGGGAGGCATCGGGTACTTGAGGCCGCTCGCACAGTTGAACAGCACCACTCGCTCCTGGGGCTCCACGCGGCCGTCGGCGAGCGCCGCCTTGTAGGCCGCATAGGTGGCCGCGCCCTCCGGGCACAGGAGAAGCCCCTCGGTGCGCGCAACCTCGGTGCGCGCAGTCAGGATATCTTCGTCGTCCACCGCGATGGCGCAGCCGCCGCTCTCGCGGATCGCGCGCAGGATGAGGAAATCGCCGATGGCCGCCGGCACCCGGATCCCCACCGCCAGGGTGTGCGCGTTTCTCCAGGGGGTCGCGTACTCGACGCCCGCGTCGAAGGCGCTCACGATGGGCGCACAGCCGCTGGCCTGCACCGCGATCATGCGGGGATATTTGCCCGGTGGTATCCATCCGATCTCGTTCAGCTCCCGGAAGGCCTTCCACATACCGATAAGACCGGTGCCGCCGCCCGTCGGATAGAAGATGACGTCGGGCAGCGACCACCCCAGCTGCTCAGCCAACTCGAGCCCCATGGTTTTCTTGCCCTCGATGCGGTACGGCTCCTTGAGAGTGGCGACATCGAACCATCCCGCCGCCTCCCGGCCCGTCTCCACCCGCTGCCCGCACGCGTCGATGAGCCCATCGACCCGGCATACCTCCGCACCCTGCAGCGCCGTCTCGCGGAGATTCACCTCGGGCGTATCCGCGGGGCAGAACACGGTGCTGCGAATTCCGGCTCGGGTCGCGTACGCCGCGAGCGCGGCGCCGGCGTTGCCGTTGCTGGGCATCGCCAGATGGATGACGCCGAAGTGCCGCGCCATGGACACCGCCACCGCCAGCCCGCGCGCCTTGAAGCTGCCCGTGGGGAGGCGCCCGTCATCCTTCACCAGCAGACAACCCGCGCGGCCGGCGAGGCGTGGCAGCTCGATGAGAGGCGTCGTGACCTCACCGAGGCTTATCCTCTGCGCGCCTTCCGGTACCGGCAGGAGCTCGCGATAACGCCAGAATCCACCCGGGCGTCGAGCGAGCATCTCCTGGCTCAACGCATGCCCCAGGGCGCCGAGGTCGTAGCGCACGAGCAGCGGCCTGCCCGCCGCGGACAAACCGTGCAGTCGATCCGCGGCGTGACGCTCGCCCGTCCGCGAGCATTCGAGGTGGCTGACGTATGTCGCTCTCACGTTCGGCTCGCCGCGGACGACGCGGCGTCATAACCCCTCAACCCGTGAGGTGGCGCAGGAGGACGACGGCGGCGATGCCGCGCCGCCGCCGCCAGCACCAGCGGCGTACGCGTCGCAAGCACCACCGTCACCACGGCGGCGGCGATCACGGCGACCACGGCGCTTGCTATCCAGGGCACCGCGGGGCGTGCACCGCGCCACATGGCGACGAGCAGGCTCAGAAACACCGCGCTGAATGCGAAGTCGAAACCCATCTTGGAGGGGTCGCGCACCAGGTTACCCAACAACGCCCCCGCGACCGTCGCGCTCACCCAAGTGAGCCACAGCGGCAGGCCCAAGCCGAACAGATACGCGAGGCTCAGTCCGCGCTCGACACGGTGCATGGCGAGCGCCCAGACCTCGTCGGCGAGGAAGAACAACGCCACATGGTTGGCGGCCTGGCTATGCGCGCGAAGATAGGGTGCGACCGTGGCGCTCATGAGCCCGATCTCGCCCGGTGTCAAGCCGGCCTGTGACGCGATGGTACCCAGCAGCAGCCCGAAGGGAACCACGCTCACCATGATCGGAAGCATCCGGGTGCACGCGGTCGCCGTCCATCGCTCCATGTGCACCGACCCGTCGCTGCTCACCGCCCGCCGCCTGCCCGGACCCCGCCGACCAGCCAGTGTAGCGCCTCCGCGCGCGGAAGGCTTCGAGCAGGCCCTTCCCTGGACGCTCAGTGTCCGACGGCGTTCCCCATTCCCCGACGGTGGGAGAATCCCCGCCCCGCCCGCCCCTGTGGCTCCTCGCCGTCGCCGGGCTCGGCCCGCAGCTTGCGGCGAGCACGGTGCAGACGCGTCATCACCGCGCTCGGAGAGAGATTCATGATGCGGGCGATCTCCTCGGCGCTGCATCCGCCGAGCACTTGGAGCAGCAGGGGCTCCGCATATCCGGCGGGCAGACGGGCGACGGCCTTGCGTAACGCCAGCGCTTGCGCCGAGACGTCCTCACCGGAGACGGTGGCGGGAAAGCGGTCGAAGTCCATATCCCTCGCTTCCGGCCGCTGGCGCTCGAACAACCGAGCGTGCTCGCGGCGCAGGATAGTCAACAGCCATGCCTTGGTGGCCTGCTCGTCGCGCAGGTCGTCGAACGATCGCCAGGCGCGTGCGAAAGTCTCCTGGACCAGATCCTCGGCCGTGGCCTGGCGCCCGCACAGCCAGAACGCGTAGCGGTAGAGCTCGGGCGTAAAGGCCCGAACCAGCGCCTCGAAACGCGATCCCTTGCTTGCCTTGCGCTTGAGCAGCATATCCATTCACCTCGCGCAGCGCTTCTTCCCGTGGCCTCTGTACCTTTGACTCTCCTGGGCGCCTGAAAGTTACAAGGCGCCCCTCGCGGCCATGCTGCAATCCAGCAACGGGATGCGTGCGCGCGCCGAGACGGACCCATTCGTTCCCCACACCATCGACCGCCCGGGGGAGACCGACCGCACCGTGAGGAAACGACGCCTGAAGGCGTCCCCGACGACCTCGTGAGGGCTGTTCTGCACGCGTGGAGGATGACCGGTGACCCGCAGGGTTCCTCTGCCCTTCAAGCGTCCTCCGCCATCCCCTCTCCGCCCGCTTGACCTTACGCCCCGCGGATGGTCGTATTGACGCTGCACCCCTCTCGGTAGACCGGCCATGGGAACAGAGTCCGCCAACCCCGTGGGCACCTTCGACTACATCATCGTCGGCGCCGGCTCCGCCGGCTGCGTGCTGGCCAACCGGCTCTCGGCGAATCCCGAGGTCTCGGTGCTGCTCCTCGAGGCGGGCGGCAAAGATCGCAATCTGTGGATCCACATTCCCATCGGCTATCTGTACACCATGAACAACCCGCGCACCGATTGGTGTTACACCACGGAGCCCGAGGAGGGGCTGAACGGCCGGGCGCTCAACTACCCCCGGGGCAAGACGCTCGGCGGGTGCTCGTCCATCAACGGCATGATCTACATGCGCGGTCAAGCCAGCGACTACTATCACTGGCGTCAGCTCGGCAACGTCGGTTGGTCGTGGGACGACGTGCTACCGTACTTCAAGCGTTCGGAAAATCATTTCCAGGGCGCGAATGACTTCCACGGCGCCGGCGGCGAATGGCGCGTGGAGAACATGCGCATCTCATGGGAGATCCTCGATGCGTTCCGCGAGGCGGCGGCGGAGGTGGGCATCCCGAAGACCGACGACTTCAACCGCGGCGACAACGAAGGCTGCGGATACTTCCAGGTCAACCAGCGTCGGGGGATCCGGTGGACCACCGCCAAGGCGTTCCTCAGGCCTGCTCTCCAACGACCCAACCTGACCGTGCTCACCCACGCCCAGGCCTCGCGCATCCCCTTCGAGGGCAGGCGCGCGAGCGGCGTCGAATTCTGGCACCACGGCCGCGCGGCCCGCGCTGGCGCGCGCTGCGAGGTCGTCCTCGCAAGCGGCGCCGTGGGCTCGCCGCAGCTCCTCGAGGTTTCCGGTGTGGGCCGCCCCGAGCTCCTGCGACAACACGACATCCCCGTGGTCAAAGCGCTCGAGGGGGTGGGCGAGAATCTCCAGGATCACTTGCAGATCCGAATGGTCTTCAAGGTCAGAAACACCACCACCCTCAACCAGCGCTACCACAGCCTATGGAGCCGCATCGGCATGGGGCTCGAGTACCTGCTGTTCCAGCGCGGGCCCCTCACGATGGCGCCCAGTCAGCTCGGCTGCTTCGCCAGGAGCGATCCCGGCCGGGACACGCCCGACCTCGAGTATCACGTGCAGCCGCTGAGCTGCGACAAGCTGGGCGAGCCGCTGCATCCCTTCCCCGCCTTCACCGCCTCGGTCTGCAACCTGCGTCCCGAGAGCCGGGGCAGCATCCATATCAGGAGCGCAGACGCGGGGCTGCCACCGGTCATCCGACCCCGATACCTATCGGATCCCGAGGATCGAAGCGTGGCGGCGGCGGCCATGCGTTTGACCCGCCGCATCTGCAGCGCGAGAGCCCTGACGCCCTACGAGCCCGAGGAGTATCTGCCCGGCGCCCACATCACGGCGGACGAGGAGCTGGCACACGAGGCGGGCAACATCGGTACGACCATTTTCCACCCGGTCGGCACCTGCAAGATGGGTCGCGCCGCGGCCGTGGTCGACGATCGGCTGTGCGTGCACGGCATCGGGGGGCTGCGCGTCGTGGACGCGTCCATCATGCCCACCATCACCTCCGGCAACACCAACTCGCCCACCATCATGATCGCCGAGAAAGCCTCGGACATGATTCGGGAAGACCGCCGCCGTGCCGCGTCGCCGGCGAGCTGATCAGGGTCGGAGAAAAATCACTCCGCCGGTGGACCCTTGAGCTCCACCGTGTTCCCGTCGGGGTCGCGGATGTAGATGGACGGACCGCTGCCCTCCGCGCCGTAGCGCTGCTGCGTCTCGCCGGGCTCGATCCCGTGGGCCTCGAGATGCGCCCGAACGCGCTCCTCGTCCCAAGGCTCGAGCCGCAGACACACGTGATCCATATTGTGGCCTTCCTTCCCCGGCGGCACGCCCCTCGAGCGGCCCATCGAGCCGTACGCATCCACCAGATCGATGAGGCTTCGCCCCGCCCTGAGCTGAACGAGGCCGATGCTGTCCACCCGGCGCTCCTCCTCACACCCGAGCACCTCGCGATAGAAGCGCAGCGCGCGCGCCATGTCGCGCACACGCAGCACCACGTGGTCGATGTCACGGATTCCGATGCTCACGAGCGTACCTCTGCCTCGTTCCGCGCACGACACCGCCCCCAAGCCTCAGTCGCGCTGGTGTGTGCGCCGGAAGGCTTCATCCATCGTACGCCAGGCGTCCGCCGCGCCGGCGCGCAAAAGCTCACCCTCGACGCGACAGTTTACCCTCGATCCGCGCGTGTGAGTTTGCGCTTCTAGGACCTCGGCCTTAGAGTACATCCATCCAGGACGCGCGCGGACACCCACCGGCTCGGCCCCGCGCGCGGGAGGCCTGCGCGTAAGGAACCGCTTTCTTCTTCGTTCGAAGCAACCGCGCCTGAGGTGGCACGGGAAAATGCCGTTCGAAATGCTGTTCGACATTCCTCCCGTGTGAAGAGCGCTCGACCGAACTGAACGTCGCAGGCAACGCCGCCAAGAAAAACTACTCGAACCGGCCTCACGCAGAAGCAATGGCCGCGGTTGAATCGGACGGTCTGCGTTTCCTCTTGGCAAACCTTCCTGAGATTGGGAACGGGTAGACTTGCACAAATGCACGCAAATGGCGTCGCCTAGCAATGACCTTGTGCTCGCGAATCCGCCTGCCGTGCTTCCGTGCGTAACCATGGCCGGCCAATCGCATCTTCACCAGACGAAGAAGCCGCTTTAAGGGGAATCCCCCATCGAGCCGAGGCTCTACAGACTTTGTACGGCGAAATCACCGGTCGATGGGGCGGACAAAGGGGGGGCGAGTCGTGTCGAGAAACGCTGTCGCATCGCGGGCGAGCGTGGTACTAGCGGCCACGTTCATAATAGGCTCGGTCAGTCAAGCAGCCGAACCGGAGGCCGTTCTCCGCGCGGGCGGCTTGAAACTGAACGGCGAGGATACCGACTATCTGACGCTCGGTGGAGGGGCTTTCAACGTCGTCAACGACGACAACGAGGCCAACGACCAGCCCAGCGCGGAGATCCGCTTCGAGTACCGCTGGGGCAAAAAGCTTGTTGGTATCGGTCCGACCATCGGGATGCTCGTCAATGCAAGGGGCAGTCTCTACGGATACGGCGGCTTCTATTCGGACATTCAGCGTGATCCTTGGGTCGTGACGCCGATACTCGGGCTCGGTGGTTATGGAAAGGGCAACAACGACAAAGATCTGTCCGGGGTGTTTCACTTCATGGCCGCGATCGATCTCTCTTATCAGATGGACACCGGGACGCGATTCGGCATCAAATTCGCCCACATCTCCAACGCAGGGATCCACGACCGGAACCCGGGATCCGAGTCGCTCTTGCTCACCTTCACCTTTCCCATCGACTTCTTCCCCTGACTCAGCGCTTCGCCGTTAGGGCTGACGCCGGGGCATACGACCACCCACAGGGGCGACACGCCGGTGGATGGGGACGCGGATGGTGTGTGGTGGAAGGCGAGGAAGGCATCCCTGCCTTCCTCCGCTCCCATTTCCCGATCAGGCGCAACGATACGGCGGACCCGCTGCTTCCATGGTTGCCACGTAATCCTTCAGTATTTGCACCACCCTCGCGTTCCTGGGGCTCTGTTTCGCGATCTCGTCCCAGAACGCACGCGCCTCCTTCTCGACGATCTTCCACTCCTCGTCGGGGATCGAGGTGAGCTTCAGCTTTCCGCCTCCGGTGCGGTACCGTGCCTCACCCTGCCAGTACCAATGCTGTCTATAGTAGTGCGAGCTGTCCATCGCCAGCCGGAACAGCGTCTTCAAGTGCTCGGGCAGCTCGTTCCATCTCTCCGAGTTGGCAAAGTACGATCCCGCCCAGGCACCGGACACCGGGTTGGTCAGATAGTAATTCGTGACGTCGGCCCATCCGACCGTATAGTCCTCGGTGATCCCGGACCAGGCCACTCCGTCCAGCTCACCCGTCTGAATCGCCATCTCCACGTCCTCATAGGGCAGCGACATCGGAACAACGCCGAACCGTTGCATGAACCTGCCTATGGTGGGGAACATATACAGTCTCTTGCCCTTGAAGTCTTCGAGGCTTCGGATGGGTTCCGTGGTCGCGAAATTGCAGGGATCCCACGCGCCCGTGCTCAGCCAGGTCACGTTCTCCACTTCGCCGTAGGCTTCCTCCCAGATCTCGTTCAACCCATGCCAGTGCCATAGCGCCGGAACGTCCAACGAGTACCGCGACGCCAGAGGGAAGTAAGCGGCAAAGACCGACACGTCCACGGGAGCCGCTATCGAGTCATCGTCGCTTTGCACCGCATCGACCGTCCCCCGCTGTAGCGCTCTGAAGAGCTCCCCGTGAGGCACCAGCTGATCCGCGTTGTACAGCTCGATCACCATCTCTCCGTTCGCCGCACGATTGAAGTCCTCTATCGACGGTTTTATAACGTGCTCTGCCAGAGCAGCGCCGGCGTACGTTTGCAGCCGCCACCGGATGGTTTTTTGCGCATGGACGTAAGGCGCACCCAGAACGCTGCCGCCCACGGCGGCGGTCGTTGTCAATCCAGCTTTCTTCAAGAAATCGCGTCTTTTTGTCATCGTTTCTCACCCTTGTGTTGGTGGGTTCGTTGAGATCGTACCCCTCCTTCGCCTGACTCCTCCTCAATCCATGAATTTCTTCTTCACGCTACATCTGGATCCTCCTCGTGATCACACATCGCTCACTTCGTTGACACCTGACCGGCAAGATTTCACCTATCGTAATACAAGCTGGGCAGCCATAGAGCTATTTCCGGAAACACCATTACCAGCCCCAGACCGAAAACCATAATCAGCACAAAAGGTAGGATGGAACGATAGATATCCGCCAGCGTGATCACTTTCGGCGCCATCGCCCTCATAAGAAACAGGTTATAGCCAAAGGGAGGCGTCATGTAGGCAATCTGACAGGTTACGGTGTAAAGAACACCATACCAAACAGGATCGAACCCCAAACTGATGATCAGAGGAACATAGAGAGGCGCGACGATGATGAGCATCGCCGTGTCGTCCAGGAACGTCCCCATCAGAAGATACGTAAGCTGCATCATGATGAGTATTTCCCAAGGGCTGAGGCCCCACTGATCCAAGAAGAGGAACTCGATCGCACGCACGGCGCCAAGACCGTCAAAGACCGCGCCGAAGCAAAGCGCCGCCAGAATGATCCACATGAACATGCAGCTAATGCCCAGCGTCTTGCGGACCGTGTCCTCCATTACCTTCCAGCTCAGCCGACCTTTGACCAGCGCGGCGACGGTTGCTGCCGCAGCACCTACTGCCGCACTCTCGACCAGGCTCGTCACCCCCATCAAGAACAGCCCTATCATCAAGAAGATAATGATGATCGGAATTATCCCGGACGTGAGCAGCTTGAACTTCTCGGCCCAGCTTATCTGCTGCCGCTCTTCCGACGCCAACGCGGGCCCGAGCTTTGGTTGGAGACGGCACCTGATCGCGATGTAGGCCACGAACAGGGTCGCCAGCAGCAGCCCCGGGAAAATGCCGGCTAGCCACAACTGGCCGACCGGCTGCCTGGCTATCATTCCATACAGAACGAGAACGACGCTGGGTGGAATCATGATGCCCAGGGAGCTGCCAGCCTGAATGACGCCGGTTATCATGATCTTGTCGTACCCGCGCCTCAGTATTTCGGGCAAGGCGATGGTGGCGCCGATTGCCATGCCGGCGATGCTGAGTCCGTTCATGGCCGAGATCGCGACCATCAGACCGATGGTCCCTATGGCCAGGCCGCCATTGACTGGCCCCATCCATACGTGGAACGTCCGGTAGAGGTCGCTCGCGATTCCGGACTCGGACAGCATGTAGCCCATGTAGACGAACAGCGGCAGCGTGAGGAGCGGATACCAGTTCAGCACGACAAAGCTCGCGTTGAACGGCATCTCCCAGCTGCCCTGCCCCCACAAGAGGAGCGCGAAAACCGTGGCAACGAAGCCGATGGCGCCGAAGACGCGCTGCCCCGTCATGAGCATCAGCATCATCGAGGCGAACATGAGCAGGGCGATCAGCTCGTAGCTCATGTCAGGCTCTCCCCGCGCGCCTTCGCCACGTTCTTGAAGAGGATCGCTATCGCCTGCAATAGCGTCAGGCCGATCCCGATGGTCATGATGATCTTGATGGGGGCGAGAGGCGGCGCCCACGGGGTGTAGTTCCGTTGACCGTACTTCAGCGCATAATCAACGCTGGATAGGCCGCCTATGAGGAGGAACACCAGGTAGAAGATCAGCAAAAGTACGGTGACGGAGTCCGTGATAGCCTGCCGCCTCGCGGACCACCTGCTGTACAGAAGATCCATCCTCACGTGAGAGCCGAGTTGCAGCGAGTAGCCGCCGCCGAGCAGATAATACGCCGCCAACATGAACTGGGCCGTCTCCACCACCCATATCAGGGGCGTATCGAAGACCGTCCTGGAAACGGACGCATACAGTAGAACGCCCATCATCAGCAGGACGAGATACATGATGGAGCGGCCTACGACACGGTTCACTGCATCAACGTAGCGCACGTAGACTTTTACTGCTTTTGGCATTTTCGGGTTCTCATCCTCGGAAAGCGATTTCGTGCTTACGGTTTTCTACCCGAAGGCAGCTGATTGTTTTCAGTCGGTGGTGACGTTGCGATTGTGTTTTGGAAATCCCGAAGGCGCGGCGTTCCGACCAGACCGCCGCCGGACGCAAACAGGGATGTGGGAGTTTCGCTCCGTGCGGCCCGGGCGCGACAGCAACTTCTCGATTCTTGGTGCTGCGGGTCTTGGCGCAACCGCCACACAGCACGCGCCGGAGGTGCGCTCATCGGTGCGCACAGCCTGAGCCCTGCCCCCTTGACTGCAGCCGCTCAGCGTGCCTTTTTCTTCTCCCCCATGTCGAGACTGCGCAACGGCGTGGCTGCCTCCTCCCCAGCCGAGCTATGCGCCGCGCCGCTCAGCTCACTCGTGCACGTCAAAACCCACTTGAAACTTTCAACCTTTGCGCTCAGCCGCGGGAACGGTCTGTACACGGTCCACGGCGTCCCTACGCGCGATCGAGATTCGCTCACCTTCGGGCTATGCGAGCTTCATGTGGAAGCTCTTCGGGCGCGTCACGTGCTCGTAGCCGAACACCGATAGGGTGCAGCCGCGGCCGGTCTGGCGAACACCCGTCCAGGCCAGCGCGGGGTCCAGGTAATCGCTGCGGTTCAGGAACACCGTCCCGGTCTCGAGGCGTTCGCCGATGCGCTGGGCGGCCTCGAGGTCTCGGGTCCAGACCGAAGCGCTCAGCCCGAACTCGCTGTCGTTCATGAGCGTGACCGCCTCCTCGTCACCGCGCGCCCGCATGACGCCGGCTACGGGTCCGAAGGTCTCCTCGGTCATGACGCGCATGCGGTGGGTCACGTCCACCAGCACCTGCGGCGCCAGGTAGGGACCCTCCCCGGTCTGCGCGGGAAACTCGGCCGGGTCGATCAGGGCCCGCGCCCCCGCGGCGATAGCCTCGGCCACCTGATCCCGGACCGGTTCGGCGGCCCCGGCGCTCACCAGGGGGCCGAGCGTCGTGTCCGGGTCGAGCGGGTTACCCAAGTGCAGCGCACGCACCTCGGAAACCAGCGCGTCGACGAACTCGTCGTAGACCGCTTCGTGTACGTAGACTCGCTCCACCGAGCAGCACGACTGACCGGCATTGAACATCGCACCGTCGGCGATGCCTGCCGCGGCGGCGGTGATGTCGGCATCGGCGCGCACGTAGGCGGGATCCTTGCCGCCGAGCTCCAATCCGGTCGCCGGAAACCCCCGGGCCTCGCCCACCGCGCGCTGCACGGCGCGGCCACCGGCCACCGAGCCGGTGAAGCAGATGAGCCGCACGGCCTCGTCGCGCATGGCGGCCGCGGCGGCGTCGTGGCTCATGTGCACGCACTGAAACACATCCGTGGGCAGCCCGGCCGCGGTCAACACCCGCTCGAGGCGCTCGCCACAGAGCGCGGTCTGGCGGGCAGGTTTGAGCAGCACGGTATTGCCGGCAGCCAGCGCCGGCCAGATTGAGTTCACCGCCGTCATGTAGGGGAAGTTCCAGGGCGCGATGGTGAGCACCACCCCCACCGGCTCGCGCCGGATGAAGCGCCGGAAGCCCGGTTTCTCGCCGGGGTCGACGTCGGCCAGCGCCCGCGGGGCAATCTCCAGCATGTAGCGTGCACGCTCCTCGAAGCCGCGCACCTCGCCGCCCCCCTGGGCGACGGGCCGTCCCATCGACCAGGCCAGCTCCTCGGCGATGGCCTCGCGCTCGGCGGTGAAGCACTCCACCGCGGCGGTGAGGATCCGCAGGCGCTCGTCGAGGGGCGTGCCGCGCCAGCCCTGGCGCGCTGCGGCTGCACGCTCCACCGCGGCCAGGGCTTGATCGGAGCCGGCCACGGGGCGTTCGGCGTAGATCGAACCATCCGCGGGGCTGACGATACGCAGTGTCTCCGACATGACCGGCTCGGCGCTCATTCCGGCGTGACGTAGGCCTGGGAGAGCCCGCCGTCGACCAGGAAAGGAGTGGCGGTGATGAAGGCGGCGGCGTCGCTCGCGAGAAAGGCGGCGGCCGCGGCGATCTCGTCCGGGCGGGCGAAGCGCCCGGGAGGCAGGTGCACGAGGCGCCGCGCGGCCTTCTCCGGGTCCTTGGCGAACAGCTCGTGGAGCAGGGGCGTGCTGACCGGGCCGGGGCACAGGGCGTTGACGCGGATGTTCTCGCGCGCGAACTGCACACCGAGCTCGCGGCTCAGGGCGAGCACCGCGCCCTTCGAGGCCGTGTACGCGATCTGCGAGGTGGCCGCACCCATCACCGCGACAAACGAGGCGGTGTTGATGACGCTGCCGCCACCGCGGCGTTGCAGGTACGGAATGCCGTGCTTGCAGCACAGGAAGATCGAAGTCTGATTGACCCGCACCACCCGTTCCCAGGCCTCCAGACTCGTCTCGAGGATGGAGCCGTCGTCGGGCGGAGAGATGCCGGCGTTGTTGAACAGGATATCGATGCCGCCGAAGTGCTCTGCGGCGGCGGCATAGAGCTGCTCGACATCGTCGTTGACGCTGACGTCGGCGCGCACGAACAGGCCTCCGACCTCCTGCGCAGCCCCCTGTCCGCTTCGCTCATCGACGTCGGCGACGCAGACGCGAGCGCCCTCGGCGGCGAAGCGCCGCACGCTGGCGAGCCCGATGCCGCTGCCGCCGCCCGTGATCACGGCCACCTTGCCGTGCAGCCCTCCCGTCATGTCCAGACCCCCTCCCTCCGGTGGTGTGTTGCGCCGCCGGCGCTACATGCGCTCGAAGCTCCGGAATCGCTCCCAGTCGGTCACCGCGGCGTCGAAGGCGTCGAGCTCGATGCGCGCCATGTTCAGGTAGTGCTCCACGACTTCCTCGCCGAACGCCGCGCGCGCGATAGGGCTGGCGGCGAAGCGCTCGCGAGCGTCGCGCAACGTCGCCGGCACCTGGGGGCCGTCCACCTCGTAGGCGTTGCCGATGCAAGCCTCCTCCAGGGGCAGCTCGTTCTCGATGCCGTGAAGCCCCGCGGCGATCATCGCCGCCAGCGCCAGGTAGGGGTTGACATCGCCACCGGGCACCCGGTTCTCGACGCGCAGCGAGCTATCGTGTCCGATCAGGCGCACCGCGCACGTGCGGTTGTCCCGGCCCCAGACGAGGGTGGTGGGCGCGAAGCTCCCCTTCGCGAAGCGCTTGTAGGAGTTGATGTTGGGTGCAAAGAACAGCGTGAGATCCGCCATCCCCGCGAGCAACCCGGCCATGAAGTGACGCCCGAGCGCGGAGAGCTCGTGTCCGTCCGCCATCACCGGCTCGCCGCGCCGGTTGCGCACGCTCAGATGAATGTGGCAGGAGTTGCCCTCGCGCTCGTCGTACTTGGCCATGAAAGTCAGCGAGCAGCCGTGCTGTGCGGCGATCTCCTTCGCGCCGTTCTTGTAGATGGCGTGCAAGTCGGCGGTCTCGAGGGCGGGCTGGTACAAGAAATTGATCTCGTGCTGGCCTCGGTTGCACTCGCCCTTCGAGTTTTCCACCTTGAAGGCCGCGCCGCGCATACCGTTGCGGATGGCACGCATGAGCGGCTCGAGGCCGGAGGTGTCGAGCAGAGAGTAGTCGACGTTGTAGCGCGTGGCCGGAATCAGATCCCGGTACCCGCGCTCCCACGCCTCCTCGTAGGTGTCTTGGAACACGATGAACTCGAGCTCCGTGCCCGCCATCGCGACGAGATCACGCCCGCCCAACCGCTCGATCTGCCGGCGCAGCACCTGGCGCGGCGAGACCACCACCGGCGTGCCATCCTCCCACTCGAGATCGCACATGACCAGCGCCGTGCCCTCGAGCCACGGCAGGCGCCGCAGCGTCGAGCGATCGGGCGCGAACACGAAATCACCGTAGCCGGTCGACCAGGAGGCATGGCGGTAGCCGGCCACCGGGTTCATCTCGATGTCGATGGCAAGCTGGTAGTTGCAGCCTTCCGCCTTGCGCTCGAGCACGACGTCCAGGAAATGCTCGGCGGTCAGGCGCTTGCCCTGCAACCGGCCCTGCATGTCGACCATGGCGAGGAGGACGGTATCGATCTGGCCCGCGGTGACCGCCTCGCGCAGTGACTCCAAAGTCAACCNNGGCACCGACCCGTGGGTCGCCGACGATCCGAGATGCGTACGCAGAAGTACATGACTTGATAAAAACGGCCGTGCTAGTACACTTGCGTACAAGTTCCAGAATGTACCAGAGCGGTGCCCGTTGTCAAACTCACAGGCGATCACCGTGAAGGCGCGGGAGGTGAGTCCGTCGCCGAGCTCGTTCATCGTCGACTCGAGCGACTGACCCGCGGCGAGCGCAAGGTCGCGCGCACGCTGTTCACGCGCTACCCGGTGGCCGGCCTGGAGCCGCTGTCGGGCTTCGCCCAGCGCGCAGGGGTCAGCCATCCAACGATTCTGAGGTTCATCGCCAAGCTGGGCTACACCGGCTATGCCGAATTCCAGGCGGCGCTGCGCAGCGAGCTGGAAGCACGGCTGAAGTCACCCCTGAGCAAGCGCCATGCCCCGGCCACCGGCGACGCAGAATCCGGCGAGAGCGCGGACGGCCTGAACGAGTTCGCCGAAAAGACCTGCGCCAACATCCGCCAGTCGCTGGCGGGGCTGTCGCGCCGCGAGATAGAGGCCGTCGTGGCGTTGCTCGCGGATCGGGCGAACAGCATACATCTCCTCGGGGGGCGATTCACCGACGCCATCGCGTTGTACACCTACATGCACCTGCGGGTGCTGCGACCCCGCGTGCTGCACGTCTCGGGACCACCGCTGTCGTGGTCCGAGTACCTGCTCGACATGGACCGCCACGCAGTGGTGCTGGTGTTCGACATCCGGCGCTATCAGGACGACGTCATCGCCTTCGCGGAGGAGGCTGCGGGACGGGGCGCCCGCGTGGTGCTGGTGACGGACCAGTGGCTCTCGCCCATCGCCGGCGTCGCCGAGCATGTGCTCGCCGTGCGCATCGAGGTGCCGTCGGCCTGGGACTCGTCGGCGGCGCTGTTGACGCTGATGGAGGCGCTGATAGCTCGGGTCAACGATCGCACCTGGCCGCAGCTGCAAGGCCGTATCGCGGACCTGGAGCGGCTGCGGACGGAATTCGAGGACCATTCCGCGGCGGCCAAGGATCGGCCTTAGCCGATAGTCGAGGACGCACGGGAGACGATTCCCCAGCGACTCCCGGTTCGAGCGGCGGCCTCGCATGTCGTGTTCACCGCACGGCGCCCTCGATCACTGCGGCGGAGGACGGATCATGCGAGTGGGTATCTTGCAGTGCGACACGGTGGCGGCGGATCTGCAGCCGGATTTCGGCGACTATCCCGACATGTTCAAGAGCCTGCTCGGCGCCGTCGACGCGTCCCTGTCCTTTCGCACGTACGATCTCACCGCCGCCGACCTGCCGTGCGACCTCCGCGATTGCGACGGCTGGCTGTTCACCGGCAGCAAGTGGAGCGTGTACGACGACGAGCCGTGGATCCGCCAGGCCGAGACGCTGGCGCGGCGCCTCCACGAAGCGCGCCGGCCGACCATCGGCATCTGCTTCGGCCACCAGCTCATTGCCCAGGCGCTGGGCGGTCGCGTGCAGAAGCGGGGTTGGGGCGTCGGCGTTCACACCGTGCACGTGTCGGACGCTCGCAAGCCCTGGATGCAGCCGCCGGCGGACGAGCTGGCCTGGGTGGTGAGCCATCAGGACCAGATCGTGGAGCTGCCCGCCGAGATGCAGCGCTTGGCGGGTCATGCCTTCTGCCCCAACGACATGACCCAGATCGGCGAGCACATCCTGACCGTGCAGGGGCATCCGGAGTTCAGCCGCGAGTACTGCGGGGAGCTGATCCGGCGCCGCCGACGGGTACTCGGCGAGGAGACCTACCAGAGCGGCCTACGCTCGCTGTCGCGGACTACCGATGAGCGCGTCGTCGCGCGGTGGATCCTCGCCTTCCTGCGCGCGGCCCAGGTGGCGGAAGATCGCGAACAAGCGCTAGCGTGATGCGTTTCCCTGCGGCGCCAAGGGTATTCTTTCGGCCATGGCGTTCGCCCGGCTCCTCCACGGAGGTCATCATGGAAAAGCTCCTGGCGGTATTTCTCACCGTCTTTCTCGCCGAGCTGGGAGACAAGACACAGCTCGCGATCGTCCTCTTCGCCGCCGACGGCCAGCACCACCCGTTGGCCGTGTTCCTGGCGGCGGCAGGAGCCCTGGTCGCGTCCACCGCCATCGCCGTGGCCCTGGGCACCGCGGTGGAACGCTACCTGGCCATCCTTCCACTCAAGCTGATTGCCGGAATCGGTTTCATCGCGATCGGCGCGTGGATCATCTCCGGTTACTTTGCCCGAGCGTGATCCCTGCACTCAGCAAGCCCGCACAGCCCACCGCACCTCGAGTTCTCAGGGATGCGAACACTTCCGATCCGTCAGATGGTCCTTTGACCGGTCACACGAGGCAGGCGAACATCGGCACGCAGGCCCGGCTGATTGTCGGATAGCCGCACCTGCGCATGGTGCAGCTTGGCCACGGCCCCCACGAGACTCAAGCCCAGCCCGGCTCCCGGCGTGCTCCGGCTCCACTCCAGTCGGGAAAAGCGCTGAAAGACCTGCTCGCGGTGCTCCTCTGCGATACCGGGACCAGTGTCGGCGACCGTGACCGCGGCGCAGTCGCCTTCGATGTTCACGTACAGCTCGATCTGCCCATCCTCGGGCGTGTACTTGATGGCGTTGTCGAGCAGGTTGGCGAAGGCCTGAAACAGCAGGTCACGGTCCCCGTGCACCTTCAACCCGGGCTCCAATCTCATCGCGAACCGTTGTCCCTTTTCCTCGGAGAGCGGTTCGTAGAGCTCAGCGACATCGCGCAGCAGCGCCTCGAGATCCACCTCCGCGAAACCTTCGCGGCGCTCGCCCGATTCGATGCGCGCGATCCGGAGCAGCGCGTTGAACGTGGACAACAACCCGTCGGCCTCGGAGATGGCTTGCTCGACGTGAGCGCGCTGTTGCTCCGGGGACAACTGGTCGGATCGTACCGTCTCCAGCACGTTGCGCAGCCGCGCCAGCGGCGTTCTCAGATCGTGGGCGATATTGTCGGACACTCGTCGCACACCTTCCATCAAGCTTTGAATTTGATCGAGCATCTCGTTCAAATTGTCCGTAAGCTGATCGAAATCATCGCCGGTCCCGGTCGTCGTGACGCGACGATCGAGATCCCCGCTCATGATCTCACGGCTGGTCTGGTTGATCGCTTCGATTCGGTGCGTGACGCTGCGGCTCACCATGACGCCTCCGCCGAGCGCCATCACGAGGGTGATGGCGAGCCCCCAGACGAGCGTCTCGACGATCAGCGTCTGTACTTCTTGCAGATCTCCGACATCGCGTCCGACCAGCAGATGAAACCCGCCCCGGAGCTCGAAGCGCCGGGCGCGAGCCTTGTGACCGTTCGCTTTCTCCGGGGCTCCTTTGCCCAGACGGAACTCGAGCCACCCGTCCTTGGCCCGGGCGTCTTCGGGCCAGCTCTCGAGGTTTCCCAGCAGAGGGTGCAAATCCCCATCGGTCAAGAGGTAAATGGAGGAGCCGTCGGGGTCGCGAGCGACTCGTTCTGCAATGAGGCCGGTCAGGCCCGCCAGCCCGGTCAGGCGATAGCGCTCACTCAGCCCGGTGATCTCGGCCTCGATGGTGGCATCCGTCTGCCGCGCCATGTAGCCCGCCGTCGACCAGTAAATGAATCCGAAGAGGCCGAGAACGGACGCACCGAAGAGCGCGACGTAGAGAAGCGCCAGACGAAAGGTGAAGCTTCGGAACACTCTAAGCCGGCGCACGAAGGACGTACCCGGCTCCACGTACGGTATGCAGAAGCGGCGTGTCGAAATCGCGATCGATCTTTCGGCGCAGCCGGCTGATGTGGACGTCGATGACGTTGGTCTGCGGATCGAAATGGTAATCCCAGACCCCCTCCAGCAGCATCGTGCGGGTCACGACCTGTCCGGCGTGACGCATCAGGTACTCGAGCAACCTGAACTCGCGCGGCTGCAGCTCGATGACCCGCTCGCCCCGGCGCACCTCCCGCGACAGCAGGTCCATCTCGAGATCGCCCACGCGCAACGCGGTCTGTGGCGCATCCACCTCGCCGCGGCGCCGCAACGCCTCCAAACGCGCCAGAAGCTCTGCGAAAGCGAAGGGCTTGACCAAATAATCGTCACCGCCCGCGCGCAGACCGGTGACCCGGTCGTCCACCTCGCCCAGCGCACTCAGCACGAGCACCGGCACTCGTTTGCCGGATGCTCTCAGGTCCTTGATGACCGACAGTCCGTCGCGCCCCGGGAGCATGCGGTCGACGATGAGAACGTCGTAGCTTCCGTCCTCCGCGAAGAAAGCTCCCTCTTCTCCGTCCGCGGCGTGATCGACCACGTGCCCGCCCTCGCGTAACCCCTTCAAGATGTACGCGGCGGTACTTCGGTCATCTTCGATCAGCAAAATGCGCATCTTGCTTTCGAGTCGAGGTTTCGATATCAGCCTGGCGGCGGCTCCCGCGGGCGACAAGGCCACAGGCGCCACGGTGCGGGCGCTTACAAGCACGGCCGCGCAGGCTCTGCCCGCGCGGCCGACCGCCCCATCACCTGCGCACCGTCCGGCCCGCCA
>JABAHS010009451.1_pt3 | contig 73305 bp, 77 predicted proteins | sample 7062111 | NCBI WGS metagenome assembly JABAHS01 (sample SAMN14534600, study PRJNA622989) | marine sediment metagenome | biome: marine biome [ENVO:00000428]; feature: marine pelagic biome [ENVO:01000023]; material: deep marine sediment [ENVO:00002113]; isolation source: pool of 4 deep marine... | reverse complement strand
CCGTGACGCCCGGATCACCGGTGGTGATGTCCCAGGCCGTGGGCGCCGCGATCTGGTCGAGATGCCACTGCAGGGGGTAATAAGGATCATTCGGCGTGGCCGTGGGCCTGACGATGTAGTTGGGATGGGCGTACGCCACCGACGGGTCCCGACTCAGCGACTTCAGCGCGATGAGCGTTTCGTACTTCAGCCGCTGGGTATCGTCGGCAAATGCCACGCTGCGCCCGGCCACCTGCCGCTGCGCCCGCGCCTGGGCCGCCGGGCTCGCCTGATCGATCCGGGCCAGCATGGAGCGGCCCGGCGCGCCGGCTGCGATCTGCAGCCCCTTGCTGGCGGCCGTCGTCCGCGCGCTCGCCATGGACACACTGGCAAGGCTCTCATCTCGGTAGCGCACTACCATCTCGCCCGGGACGAAGTCGTCGGAGAGCCGGAAGCCGCCTGCAAGGCCCGCACCCTGGGTCTGGCCAATAAAGAGCTGGTAGCTGGACGCCCCCGAGAAAGCGCTAACCTCCACATAGTAGGCACCGTCGGAGGGCGCGGTGAGGCTCTCGACGGCGCCAACGCCCGCCGAGGCATCGATCTGCGCACCCGCCGCGTCGTACAAGTAGAGATCGAGGTCGGCGCTGGCCGAATCGGCAATCACGAGCGCAATCTGCTGGCCCGCCTGGAGGTTGACACTGAAATAGTCGCTGACGTCACCGTCCGTCTTCGAGCGACCGTCCGCTCCGCTGCCTGCGACGTTGACGTAACCGCCGAGCGCCAGAGGATTCATGACGGGCTGGGCCTGGGCGATGGAATCGTTGTCCGCGTAGTTGGCAAAGGTGTCGTTGACGTCGGCGTCCACCGCGGTCCCGGCGGCTGCGGTAACGATCCCAGCCACGTTGTACAGGTTCGGGTTCACCTCGACGGTGACCGTGTCCTCACTTGCCTGGCCCACCGCGTCGGTCACGGACAGCCGGAAGACCAGCGTCTCCGGCGTGGTAACCAGAGAGGGCGCGGTGAAGCTCGCCATCGATGCGGTGGCGTTGTTGATCGTCACGGCCGTGCCAGAGTCCTGGGACCACTGGTAGGAGGCGATGGCGCCTCCCGGATCGGTGCTGCCACTACCAGTCAGATTGACGACGATCTCTTCCTGGACTGACTGGTCCGGCCCGGCATCGGCCACCGGCCCCGGGTCTAGCGGGAAGGGATCACTGCCATCGGGTACACCGTCGTTGTCGTCATCCGTGTCGGCGTTGTTGCCGATGCCGTCGCCGTCCGTATCGACCGACTCGGTCGGGTCAAAGGGAAGATCGTCAAATTCGTCGAGAACACCGTCGTTGTCGTCGTCGGGGTCTTCGATCAGATCGCGGAGCCCATCGCCATCCCTATCCATTACGAGCACTAAGTATTTGAGGATCGAGCTTCGCAATGGCTCCTCTTCGCCTTCTGCCGCGAACGCAAGCTGAGCAAAGCACACCGACCCGATCAAGATCATGGCGGCGGGAATCTTCCTTAGAACTTGCTCTAGCAGATTTTCCCAACTAGAAAGTCGACGAAGGCGCGCCGATGGGGTATGCGGTCTATGAGTATTAAAGCCGCGAATGGGGGCGATGAGACGCATCACCCTCAGCCCTCCGGTACCCGCAAATCAGGGCCGATGTTGACGACTTCATCCGAAGAGTCGTCGGTGAGGCCGATCGCGTCATCAACGGGAAGGTATGGACCAATATTGATTACTTCAACTGATGAGGTGTCTTTGAGTCCGACAGTGGTATCTACAGGAATGTAAGGGCCAATGTTGACGACCTCTTCGCCATCCCGGAACAACACGGCCCTATTCATGAACTACCCCCTGTCGCGAGTTCAGTTTTAGAGTGAGAGCGCCATAGATTCTGCCTGTGTGTCTTTCAAATGGATAGTCCAGTTGGTGTCAGATGTTTTCGTCTGCGGTGCCGGTGGTCGATAACCCAGCGCACTGTGTGGTCGTTCGTGGTTGTAGTGTTTACGCCAGCGCTCGATGAGGATCTGGGCTTCCGTGAGCGTGTAGAAGACCTCTCCATTGAGCAACTCGTCCCTGAGCTTGCCATTAAAGCTCTCGTTATAGCCGTTCTCCCACGGGCTGCCGGGTTCAATGAACAATGTTCTGACCCCCATCCAGGCTAACCACGCCCGCACTGCTTTCGCCGTGAACTCAGCCCCATAGTAAATATGGAATAGCCTTGGACGGCTTCCTGGCGAGCTATTTAAAGGCTCGGCCAGGTAGCCACGGCAGCATGTGGGTCTCTTACAGTAGGAGTGCGATTTCTTACTCTAGGAGCATGCTGCCATGACTAATCAGGACGATATCTGTAAGACCAGCACGTTGGTAGCGATCGATATATCCATGCAACGCCACGAGGTGCTCGTTCAGCCGCCAGGGCGAAAACGCAGACCATAACCAGATCGAAACGGATGCCGACGGAATCGGAGATAATGCTAACGTGGACGACGATGGGGAAGGGCTCGGTGACCTGGAAGAAGTATCGTTGGGAACCGATCCGCTGAAGAGCGATACCGACTCTGACGGCCTAACGGACACGTTCGAGGTTCAGACCGGCACCAATCCGCTCGCCGAGGACACCGATGGAGACGGCGTGCCGGACGGCTTGGAGGTAGAAGAAGGACTCGACCCCCGAACCCCCGACTGCCCAACGCGCTAATGTGCGGGGCTCTATCCGGCTGTGATTAAGATTTTGATCGACCGCTCCGCGGAGAAGCAATAAACGGGGATGGTGCCGGAACGCGGAATCGAACCGCGGACCTACTGATTACGAATCAGTCGCTCTACCAACTGAGCTATTCCGGCACGCGCCTGCTGAGCAGGGCGCGCAGAATAGCGGGTTTTAGAGCCCGGCGGAAGGCAGAAGGCCCTCAAGCTACAGGGCGATCAGGGACAGCGTTCCTTGGCCGGGAAACGAATGCAGACCGACACTCCCGTCTCATCCGTAGCCGTGACGTCGTAGCTGCCGCCGCCGCCGTCGGCGATGGAGTACGCTACGCTACCGTCATCATCCCGCGGGTTCCAGCCGATCCCCGCGGTAATGGCCGCGGTGTTCGCCGCGGAGAGCAGGTAGCTCCCAGTGCGGAGCATGCGATCTTCCTGAAAGATCTCCATGGTCGAGATGTTGTTGACCAGCACACCACGCCGGGAGGTTTCCACATAGTTCCGATAGAGCGGCAGTGCCACTGCCGAGATGATCGCTATGACGGCCACCACGATCATGAGTTCTATGAGCGAGAACCCGAGCTGGCGCTGCCTGGCGAGTTTGCTGAGCTTGACCATCTGCATGGCGTGTCTCCGAGAATCCCTTCCTGAAAAACGAAAGGAGGGGTGCAAGACCCCTCCTCGTCGAATCAACTCATCCAATCAGACGATTAGATGTTGACCCACTCGACGGTCTTCAAAGCCACCGAATCGTCGCTGAAACCACCGTACGTCGGACGCGTGATCGTCACCGTGTAGGTCGGCGGGCTTGCGGTAGCGCTGCCCGTCACGACGAGACCCACCGTGCCAGCGGCATCGTTGACGGCCGTCGCGTAAGCAGGACCGCCACCAGGCGCCTGACCACCTTCGAGGTTGAGGTCAGCAACCCACTGAGCGCTGGTCATGTTGGTCTGGAAATCCGCCAGGGTCAGCTCGCCCATAGCGATGTCAGCCTGCACCTTGCGGAGTTCGTTCTGAACATAACGTGCAGCTTCCTCGTAGTGCGAGGTCACCTTCGACATGTTCGAAGTTTCAATGTAATCCTGATAGGCGGGCAGTGCTACAGCGGCAAGAATACCGATGATGGCTACCACGATCATCAGTTCGATAAGGGTGAAACCCTTCTGCATCGCGTTTTTCATCTTGATAAATGCTCCATATTTTAAGGTCAAAGCGTGGCAGCTCATGCGAAAGGCACTTGCGCCGCGGTTTTCGCACCCTCGAAAATGCAAGCCTCGTGCCACCATTCGACTTCACCGGTTTCACGATCCCTGCAAATCCTATTTTCTCTTTTAAGTCAGAGAGTTATGGCAGACCAGCGACTTTGCCCCCTGCGAAACCGCGTGTCACACGCGGTCGGCTGTAGGTTTGCAGCCACGTCACAAGGTGACAAATACCGGCAGTTGCCGGAACGGGTCGCGAGTTGCCGTCACTGCCCCACGCCGGGAAACATGATGGCGTCGGACCGGTATCAATTCTGTGACGCCGTTAACGGCTCACCGGTGACGCAGGCAGCGACGTTTCCCGACCGCCACCTGTAAGGTTCCAACAACAGCGCCACCAGCCCGGTGGAATGCCCGGCGCTAGGTAACGAAAAGGATTGCACTGCCAAATGGCTTCCGACCCCATTCCGCTCAGCGGCCTGGCCAGACGCCTGGTCGACGACCAGATCATCGATTTCGAATCCGCCACCAAAGCGAGCCAGGAGGCGCGCACGCAGGGTTCGCAGTTCGTCACCTTTCTGGTGGAGAACGCCATGGCCGATGCCCGCACGATCGCCGTGAGCGCATCCCGAGAGTTCGGCGTTCCGCTCATGGACCTTTCCAGCTTCGACCTGGATGCGATCCCGCGCGATCTGGTCAAGGACTCGCTTATAAGGCAGCACAGCGCCCTGCCGCTTGTGCGCAGAGGGGCGCGCCTGTTCGTTGCCTTGTCTGACCCCACCAACCTTCAGGCTCTGGACGAGATCAAGTTCCAGACGGGAGTCAACACGGAAACCGTGCTGGTCGAGGACGACAAGCTGCAGATCCTGATCGATCAGTTCCTCAATGCCGTTGAGGACGACGGGCTCGGGGACATGGCCGACGACGACCTCGAAGATCTCGACCTGGAGGCCGGCGACGACACCGCGGACGAAGAGGACGACGTCACCAGCGGAACCGACTCCCGGCCAATCGTCCGCTTCGTGAACAAAATGCTGCTCGACGCCATCAAGACGGGCGCTTCGGACATCCACTTCGAGCCGTACGAGAAGAGCTATCGGGTCCGCTTCCGCACGGACGGCATGCTTAACGAAGCTTCCAAGCCGCCGGTGAACCTCGGCACCCGACTGGCCGCTCGCCTGAAGGTCATGTCGGAACTGGACATCTCGGAACGCCGGGTACCCCAGGACGGCCGGATCAAGATGCGGCTCTCCAAAACCCGCACCATCGATTTCCGGGTCAACACCCTGCCCACGCTGTGGGGCGAAAAGATCGTGCTACGGATCCTCGACCCTTCAAGCGCGAAGATGGGTATTGAATCCCTGGGCTTCGAGCCCGACCAGCAGGAAATCATGGTAGAGACGCTGCACCAACCCCAGGGCATGATCCTCGTCACGGGCCCGACGGGTTCCGGTAAGACGGTATCGCTCTACACCGGGCTGAACATCCTCAACACCATGGAACGCAACATCGCGACCGCCGAGGATCCCGTGGAGATCAACCTGGAGGGCATCAACCAGGTCAACGTCAACCACAAGGTCGGCCTGGACTTCGCCTCGGCGCTACGCGCGTTCCTTCGTCAGGACCCGGACGTGGTGATGGTTGGTGAGATCCGGGACCTGGAGACCGCCGAGATCGCGATCAAGGCTGCCCAGACCGGTCATATGGTTCTTTCCACCCTGCACACCACGTCGGCACCGGAAACGCTGACACGGCTTCGCAACATGGGTGTGCCCGCGTTCAACCTGGCCACCAGCGTCAGCCTCATCATCGCCCAGCGCCTGGCCCGCCGGCTCTGCACCGCCTGCAAGACGATCATTGAAGTGCCCAAGGAAACCCTTAAGGCAGAAGGGTTTACGGATCAGCAGATCGACGAAGGGTTCGAAATTTTCGAGCCCGTGGGCTGCGATAGCTGCAATAACGGTTACAAAGGCCGAGTCGGAATTTATGAAGTAGTTAAAATTACGCCAGAAATGTCCCGTATTATCATGGAGGACGGAAACAGCATAAGGCTGGCGGAAACTGCAAGCGAACTGGGCTTCAACAATCTCCGCCAGTCGGGTCTGCTGAAAGTTATTCAAGGCGTGACGAGTCTGGCCGAAGCGAACAGGATGACGACGGGGCACTGACACATGGCCGAAAGCGCAATCTTCCTCTGGGAAGGCATAGACAAGGGCGGTCGCAAGACCAAGGGCGAAATCTCGAGCTCCACACCGGCCATCGCGAAAGCGGAACTGCGCCGTCAGGGGATCAATGCCACCAAGGTCCGCAAGAAGAGCAAGGGCCTTTCCCTCACCGGTGGCGGCAGCGTCAAGCCTGTCGACATCGCTCTGTTCACCCGCCAGATGTCCACGATGATGCGGGCCGGCGTGCCGCTGGTTCAGGCATTCGAGATCGTGGCAGGCGGCGTCGACAAGCCCAAGGTCGCAACTCTCATACGGGCGTTGCGCGACGACGTCGCGGGCGGCAGCTCGTTCGCCGCCGCCCTGCGCAAGCACCCGCTGCACTTCGACGAGCTGTTCTGCAACCTGGTCGCGGCCGGCGAGCAGTCCGGCGCGCTGGAAACGATGCTCGATCGGATCGCGACCTACAAAGAGAAGACTGAATCCTTGAAGGCCAAGGTTCGCAAGGCCATGACCTACCCGGCCGCCGTCCTCGTGGTGGCGTTCATCGTCTCGGGTATCCTGCTCATCAAGGTCGTGCCTCAGTTCGAAGAGGTCTTCGCCGGTTTTGGCGCTGAGCTGCCCGCATTCACACAGCTCGTCATCAACATTTCCGAATTCACCCAGCAATGGTGGTTCATCATTGTCGTTGCCATCGCGGGCGTCATCGGCGGGTTCGTTGCCGTCAGGAAACGTTCCAAAAAGTTCCGCGAGGCCCTGGACCGGCTCGCATTGAAAGCGCCGATCGCCGGCAACATCATCGAGAAGTCCGCCGTGGCCCGTTACGCTCGCACCCTGGCAACCACGTTCGCTGCCGGTGTTCCTCTGGTGGAAGCGCTGACTTCCGTAGCCGGCTCGACGGGTAACTCCGTTTACACTGCGGCCGTCTACCAGATCAGGGACGACGTGAGCACCGGCCAGCAGCTGCACTTCTCCATGCGCTCCACCGGCGTGTTTCCTAACATGGTCACGCAGATGGTCGCGATCGGTGAGGAAGCCGGCGCGCTGGACGAGATGCTCGACAAGTCTGCGTCCTACTACGAGGAGCAGGTGGACAACGCGGTGGACAGCCTGACAGCGCTCATGGAGCCCATGATCATGGCCGTTCTCGGCGTTCTGGTTGGTGGCCTCATCATCGCCATGTACCTCCCGATCTTCCAGCTGGGTGCCGTGGTCGGCGGTTAATACCGGCGACCCCGGGAATCCGGGTACACGATTTCCGCCCCCGTGATGGCCGATACGCTACTCGCCTACGGCTGGGCCGGCCTCGTCTTTGCTGTGTGGGTCGGCCTGTCGGTCGGCAGCTTCCTTAACGTGGTCATCTACCGCCTGCCCGTAATGCTCACCCGGCAATGGGAAGCCCAGGCACGAGAAGTTCTGCAAGAAGAAACAGCGGAAGCCACACAGGAGCGTTTTAACCTCGTGGTACCCCGGTCGCGTTGCCCGGCTTGTAACAACCAGATTACCGCATGGCAGAACGTTCCGGTCCTGAGCTGGCTTTTCCTGAAGGGCCGGTGCGGCAGCTGCGGCGTCCGCATATCCGCCCGCTATCCCATGGTGGAGCTGCTCACCGCGGTCGCGACGATCACGGCGCTGGCGCTCTTCGGCTACACGTGGCTCGGCCTCGCGGCCGCCATGTACACCTGGGCAATGATCGCGCTGACGTTCATCGACTACGACACCCAGCTGCTTCCGGACCAGATCACGCTGCCAATGCTCTGGCTGGGCCTGATCACCTGTCACTTCGGCGGGATCACGGACCTGGGATCCGGCGTCCTCGGCGCCGTCATCGGCTACCTGTTCCTGTGGACGACCTTCTGGGGCTTCAAGCTCGTCACCGGCAAGGAGGGCATGGGCTACGGCGACTTCAAGCTCTTCGCAGCGATCGGTGCCTGGCTCGGATGGCAGGTGCTGCCGGGGACGATTCTCATCGCCGCCGTCCTGGGACTCGCCTATGCCCTCGCGATCACGCTGGCCGGCAAACGGCAGGCCGCACAGCCGATTCCGTTCGGGCCGTTCCTGGCGGTCGCAGGCTGGGTTTCGCTAATAGCCCGTGATAACGTGCTGTCCCTGTTTGCAGCCTGACCGGCCCTCCTACCTCCAACGACATTGCAATGAGCAGACTGGTGATCGGGATCACCGGCGGTATCGGCAGTGGCAAGACTGCAGTCTCCGACCGGTTCGAAGCGCTGGGCGTGACGGTCGTCGACGCCGACGTCGCCGCCCGGGTGGTGGTCGAACCCGGCCGCCCCGCGCTGACCGCCATCGCCGAGCACTTCGGTGACGACGTCATACAGGCGGACGGAACGCTCCACCGGGCCGAGTTGCGCCGCAGGGTCTTCGCGGACCCCGCCGAGCGTCGCTGGCTGGAACAGCTGACCCATCCGCTGATCAATCAGCACATCCGCGAGGAATTGGAACGGGCCGAGTCTCCTTACGCCATACTCGTCAGCCCGCTACTGGCCGAAACCGGCCAATCGCGTTTCTGCCATCGTATCTTGGTGGTCGACGTCCCCGAGGAGATCCAGGTTCGGCGAACCATGGCCCGGGACGCCAACGACGAAGCCCAGGTGAGGAAGATCATCGAGGCTCAGGCATCCCGCGAGCAGCGTCTCGCCCTGGCGGACGACGTCATCGTGAACGACGGCGGCCTGGAAGCCCTGGATGAGGAGGTCGCGCGGCTGCATCGGGTCTACACGGAGATGGCGCGATGACGGCCTCCGGGGCCGATCAGACGGCGCGCATCGTGACCTGTCCGACCTGCGGGGCCGGCGTAAAGTGGACCTCGCGGAACGAGTTCCGGCCCTTCTGCTCCGAGCGGTGCAAACTCATCGACCTTGGCGCCTGGGCCAGCGCTCAGCACAGAATTCCGGGCAACGAAGTGGACGACGACCTGCTCTCGGGGGATCTGGACGCCGACTGACCGGCTCCATCGCGCAGCACCGCCACGCAGTGTCAGGTGCGATACTCGGCGTTGATGCGCACGTACTCGTAGGATAGATCGGTGGTCCAGACCGTCTCCTCGGCGTTGCCCCGACCAAGATCGACGTGCACTTCGAACTCGGCTCGCGCCATCACCTCGGCAGCGGCGGCCTCGTCGTAATTCGGCGCCACGAGCCCGCCAAGCGCGATAGGCACATCGTCGAGATCAAGGGACACGCGTTGGGTATCGAGATCGGCGATACCCGCCCTGCCGATGGCCATGCAGAACCGTCCCCAGTTGGGGTCCCCGGCGAATATCGCCGTCTTGACCAGTGGCGACTCTGCTACCGTGTACGCCACCTGAAGGCATTCGGCCGCGTCCTCACCGCCGGAGACCCGCACGGTGACGAAGCGGGTGGCCCCCTCGCCGTCGCGGACGATGCTCTGAGCCAGTTCGGTTGCCACCTCGGCCAGGCCTTCGCGAAGCTCCGCGTAGCCTTCGCAACCGTCATGGGTGATGAGGGTATGGTCCGCGCATCCCGTCGCGCAGAGGATGAAGGCATCGTTGGTGGACGTATCGCCATCGACCGTAATGCGATTGAACGAGCGCTCGGCGACCTCCCTGACCAGCCCGAACAGGCACCCGGGCGCGACGGCCGCATCGCAGCATACGAAGCCCAGCATGGTGGCCATGTCGGGCTTGATCATGCCCGCGCCTTTAGCGATCCCGGTGATCGTCACCTGCTCGCCCGCGATGCTGACCCGCCGGCTCACGGCCTTGGGCGCCGTGTCCGTGGTCATGATGGCGCGAGCGGCGGCGTCCCAGCCCTCAGGTGAAAGGCGGGCACAGGCGGCCTCAACGGCCGGCAGCATTTTCGCAACCGGCAGACGCTCGCCGATGACCCCGGTGGAGAACGGCAGCACCGCATCACCGGGCACGTCCAAGGCGGCGGCCACCGCATCGCAAACGGCAAGCGCATCGACCATCCCGGGATCACCGGTGGCCGCGTTGGCATTGCCGCTGTTGATCACCAGGGCCCTGGCATGCCCGTCGGAAAGTCGGCGATCAGCTATGGTCACCGGGGCGGCACGAAACGAGCTGCGGGTAAAGACGCCGGCCGCGCTGGTATCGGGTCCCAGCAGAACGACGGCGACGTCGTCGCGATCCGGACTCTTGATGGCGGCGGCCGCGGTCCCGAGAGACACCCCAGGTACCGCCAGCAGCTCCTGCAGCGGCGGGACGTTCACCGCCATGCCGGCCCTCCCCTTACGCGGCCTTGCCGTGACACTGCTTGTATTTTCTGCCCGAGCCGCACGGGCAAGGCTCGTTGCGACCCACTTTGCGTTCACTTCTAACGAACGTCTCAGGCTTGCCGGCGGCCTCCTCGCCTGGCTGCTCCTCGGCGCCACCGTCGAGCCCGCTCGTCTCCGCGTGGGTATAACGCATGCGGCGTTCGGCCTCTTCCCGCCGACGACGCTCGGCTTCCTCGAGCTCGTTGGAGGTCTCGATCTGTACCCGGCACAGCAGGCGTATCACGTCCCGCTTGATATTCTCGAGCAGCTCCTGGAACAGCTGAAAGCTCTCCCGCTTGTACTCCTGCTTGGGCTGCTTCTGCGCGTAGGCACGCAGATGGATGCTCTGCGCCGCAGGTAATCCATGGCCGCCAGGTGCTCCTTCCAGCGCTGATCCAGGATCTGCAGCATGATCTGTTTCTCGACCAACCGCATGTCGACCCCGTGGGATGACCAGTCCTGTTCCTTGGCGCGATACTCCTCTTCCACCTGAGCCAGGATCTTCCTCGACAGGGACTCCTCGTTGAGCTCATCGTCCTCTTCGAGCCAGCGCTTGACCGCCTGCCTGCTGGCAAACTCGGCCTGCAGGGCCTGTTCCAGACCCTCGATGTCCCACTGCTCCTCGATGCTCTGCGGCGGGATGTACTCTGCAATCAGGTCCAGGACGACCTCTTCGCGGAGCCCTTCGATGTCGGCCGCGATGTCGTCCGCCGCCATCAGCTCGCGCCGCTGCTGGTAGATCACCTGCCGCTGATCGTTGGCGACGTCGTCGAACTCGAGCAGGTTCTTGCGGATGTCGAAGTTGTGGCCCTCGACCTTGCGCTGGGCCTTTTCGATGGCGTTGTTCACCATGCGATGCTCGATCGCTTCGCCCTTCTCCAGCCCGATGGACTGCATGATTCCCCGGATGCGATCCGATGCGAATATGCGCATCAGGTTGTCTTCCATGGAAAGGTAGAAACGGGAGGAGCCGGGGTCCCCCTGACGTCCCGAGCGGCCGCGGAGCTGGTTGTCTATGCGGCGCGACTCGTGTCGTTCGGTGCCGATGATGTGCAGGCCGCCAGCGGATATCACCGCATCGTGACGCCCCTGCCATTCGCCGCGCAGCTGCTCCACATCTTCCTGGGCCGGCGCGTCCAACTGAGCGGCCTCGGCCTCCCAGTTACCACCGAGGACGATGTCCGTTCCCCGACCGGCCATGTTCGTGGCAATGGTCACGGCACCCGGGCTGCCGGCCTGGGCAATGATGTCGGCTTCGCGTTCGTGCTGCTTGGCGTTGAGCACGTTGTGAGCGATCTTGCGACTATCGAGCTCGGCAGACAGCCGCTCCGAAGATTCGATGGACGCCGTGCCCACGAGCACGGGCTGGCCGCGCTCGATGCAGTCGTTGATGTCCTCCACGATCGCGTCGTACTTCTCCTCGATGGTGAGGTAGACCAGATCGTTGTTGTCCTCCCGGACCATGGGCATGTGAGTGGGGATCACGACGACGTCCAGGCCGTAGATCTGCCTGAACTCGAATGCTTCGGTGTCGGCGGTGCCCGTCATGCCCGCAAGCTTGGCGTAGAGGCGGAAATAATTCTGGAACGTCGTCGAGGCCAGCGTCTGGGTCTCGTTCTGAATGGTCACGCGTTCCTTTGCCTCGATGGCCTGGTGAATGCCCTCGGACCAGCGCCTGCCAGGCATTGCCCGACCGGTGTGCTCGTCGACGATTACCACGTCGCCGTTGGCGACCATGTAGTCCACGTCCCGCTTGAAAAGGGCGTGGGCTTTCAGCGCCGCGTGCACGTGATGCAGAAGGTTGAGGTTTGCAGACGCGTAGAGGCTGTCACCTTCCTCGAGCAGACCGAGCCGCGCAAGCTCCGTCTCCACCTTCTCGTGACCCAGCTCGGTCAGCTCGACCTGGCGGTTTTTCTCATCCACCACGAAGTCGCCCGTCGGCTCTGCCTCAGGATCCTCCGCCGGGGATTGCCGCTTGAGTTTCGGCGCGATGCGGTCGATCTGCTGATACAGCTCCGTGCTCTGCTCCGCAGGGCCGGAGATGATCAGCGGCGTGCGCGCCTCGTCGATGAGAATGGAGTCCACCTCGTCGACGATGGCGTAGTGGAGGTCGCGCTGAAATTTGTCGGTCAGCGCAAACGCCATGTTGTCGCGCAGGTAATCGAAGCCGAACTCGTTGTTCGTCCCGTAGGTCACATCGGCCTGATAGGCTGCACGCTTTTCTTCCGGTGCCTGTCCCGACTGGATCACCCCCACCGTGAGGCCGAGCGCTTCGTAGATCGGGCCCATCCACTCCGCGTCGCGGCGGGCCAGGTAGTCGTTGACGGTGACCACGTGCACGCCGCCGCCGGTCAGGGCGTTGAGGTAGGCAGCGAGCGTCGCCACGAGGGTCTTGCCCTCGCCGGTGCGCATTTCCGCGATGCGCCCTTCGTGAAGGGTGATACCCCCGATCAGCTGAACGTCGAAGTGGCGCATGTCCTTGACCCGTCGGGCCGACTCGCGCACCGCTGCAAACGCTTCCGGCAGCAGGTCTCCCAGGCTGGCGCCCTCTTCCAGCCGCTCCTTCAGCCTGCCGGTGATGCCCTTGAGATCCTCATCGGACAGCTCGAGCAGGTCGGCCTCGAGCGCATTGATCCGGGTCACGATCCTGCCCATCCGCTTGAGCTCGCGGGCGTTCTTGGTGCCGAAAATTTTCTTGAGCATGTGCTTTCGCCTGGGTGCCGGCTGCGAAACCGGCGGCAGTTTACCCTAATTCGACCACAATCCGCGGGAGACGATCGCTTGATCCGATGAAGGATCGGGCCTGCCCGACCAGGGGGCATGGGTTGAAAAGCATCGGGGCTTCAGTGCGCCTGTGGAGACTCGGCCTGAACGGCCCGATCGCGTTAGCGACGTACGACGTAGCGGGCTGGGTCGACCCGTCGGCCGTCCTTGAGCACCTCGAAATGCACGTGCGGGCCTGTGGAACGGCCGCTGGAGCCCATCTTGCCGATGACCTGACCTTTCTTGACGATCTCGCCGACCGAAACCACGATCTCCGCGTGGTGCCCGTAGCGGGTGACGTACCCGTCGCCGTGAGTGACCTCGACCATCTCCCCGTAACCGAACCGCTTGCCAGCGTGCGTGACCACGCCGGAGGCAACGGCGATGACGTCGGAGCCCTGTTTGCCCGCGAAGTCCAGCCCCGCATGCCAGGCCATCTTGCCGCTGAACGGGTCCACACGCTCACCGTACGACGAGGAGATCCAGCCCCACGTGACCGGACGGCCAGCGACTGCCACCTCGGCACGATAGTCGCGATCGCGCAGCATGGATTCGAGAATCTCCAGCTCCGTCTCGCGAATCTTCAGATTTCTGGCGAGAGCGTCCACGTCGGCACGCAGATCCGACAACGGCATCGGCTCCGAATTGGTGATATCCGGGCCACCGACGGGAACCGGCTGATCGAAAGAGAACTCGCCGTCATCCAGATCGGCCACCTCTGCGACGCGGGCTCCCAGGGCCTCCATCCGCAACAGACGCGCCTGCATCTGGGCCAGCTGCCTACCGACGGCCTGGGTTTCCGCGGTCGAACGATCGAGAAGGGCTTGCAGCTCCGTGCGCTGCGCTTCCACCTCCTGACGCCACTGCGCGACGGTTTCCGGATCCAGTTGACCGTTTCCGAGGACGTTCATGGTGATCACCGCCCATGCCGCGGCGGCCAGGAGGCCGGCGGAAAGCACCAGCGTCCCCATCCAGCGGGACACGCGCAGAGCATGGGAGCCACCCGAGCTTCTCAGGAATATGATCTTCATCGCTGGGATCCCCCCGCCAACCCAAACCGGGGCGGTGGCGAAACCAGCCTGCCCAGGCCAAAATCTGTAACCTGAGCATGGCCGACACGGCCATTCAAAGTCGAGAACCGTCCATGGCGAATCTCAAAGTCGATCTTCTGTTGAGCGAAAGCCAACGCCGATTTACTCCTCTCCAACGTCTCCTACGTCAGTCGGCGAATCAAGAGTCCTGGACGGCCGGCCTCAAGGCCCTGCTGCCCCCTTCGCTGCAGAACGACTGTCGCGTCAGCGACATCCGCAACGGCTCGATCATCGTGGTTTGCCGAAACGCCGCAACCGCTACCCGGTTACGATTCCTTGCGCCTGAACTCCTGAGCAAACTGCACGATCTAGCCGAATTCCGCGCGGCTCAGCGAATCGAGGTACGCGTCAGCGAATTCTGACAAACGCCTTGATTCCTTCTGCCACTCGGCAATAACGATTATCCCCTCAGCCCCGCCGTGATTTTGAGACATGTCGGTCAGATTGACCAACGAAATTGCGAATCAATTGGCAACAACGGGAGTAGCGAGCCCCGTGGGCGCGTCGGCCTCGTCCGCAAAGCTGACGATCTCGAACGCCTCTGGATCAGCCAGTAACCTGCGTAACAACGCGTTGTTCGATCCGTGCCCCGATTTGTACCCGCAAAACTCGCCGATCAGTCCACAGCCGAGCAGGTAGAGGTCTCCCACCGCGTCCAAAATTTTGTGCTTTACGAACTCGTCTGCCTGTCGCAGCCCTTCCCCATTGAGGATGCGGTAGTCGTCCACCACCACCGCGTTGTCCAGGCTGCCTCCACGGGCCAGATTCATGGCCCGCAGCTGTTCGTAGTCGGCCAGGAAGCCAAACGTGCGCGCCCGTGACACCTCCTTGACGTAGGCGGTGCTGGAAAGATCCACGGTCGCGGAGCGTTCGTGTTTGCGGAAGACGGGGTGGTCGTACACCAGCGTGTAGGACATCCGCAGCCCGTCGAACGGTTTGAGCTCGGCGACGACGTCCCCCTCACGGAACGTCACCGGCCTCTTGATGCGAAAAAAACGTTTGGCCGCCGGCTGTTCCTCAACCCCGGCGGACTGGATGAGAAACACAAAGGGCGCCGCGCTGCCATCCATGATCGGCAGCTCCGGGGCGCTGACGTCCACGAATGCATTGTCGACGCCGAGCCCGGCAAACGCGGACATCAGATGCTCGACGGTGGAAACGCTGACCGTGCCGTTGGTCAGCGACGTCGCCATGGTGGTATCGCCGACGTTCTCCACCCGCGCCGGAAGCCTGGGCTCGCCGTCAAGGTCGGTGCGCACAAAGACGATGCCCGTGTCCACGGGTGCGGGACGCAAAGTCAGAAAGACCTTGTCTCCGGTGTGCAGCCCAACGCCCGTCGCGCGGATCGAGTTCTTCAGCGTTTTCTGATTCAGCGCCATTTTGCCCGTCCGTTGCCCGTGCGTCGCCCACACCTCCGGGCGGGGCCTTGGCGGCCCCACGACAAAAGTATGGCAGCCGCCTGGCGGGATGTCACACGTTTCAACCCCTCGCGATCAGTCGGCCTGACGGCGCAGGAACGCCGGAATGTCCAGGTAATCCAGATCCTGAGTCTCCAGGTCCTCGGCAAGATTGTCCTGGTGGAGCGCCTGGTTGTGACGCTTGTAGGTTGGCTGGTCCAGATCGCGATAGTCGATCTGACCCTGGACGACTTCCTCGACCACGGTGTTGTCGACGACCACGTTGGGTCTTTCCGGCTCGCCGAGGCCCGTGGCCACCACGGTGACCTTCAGCTCGTCAGCCAGCTCCGGATCGATCACCGTCCCGACCACGACGGTGGCCTGCTCGGAGGCAAACTCGTTGATGATGTCGCCCACGTCGGAGTACTCGCCGATGGTGAGATCTGGCCCGGCGGAGACGTTGACCAGGATGCCCCTTGCACCGTGCAGGTCGACGTCTTCGAGCAGAGGCGAGCGGATGGCGGCTTCCGCCGCGTCCCGGGCGCGGTTGTCTCCCGTTCCCCGGCCCGTACCCATCATGGCCATCCCCATCTCCGACATGACGGTCCGCACGTCGGCGAAATCCACGTTGATCATTCCTGGGCGAATAATGAGGTCGGCAATCCCCTGCACGGCCCCGAGCAGCACGTCGTTAGCCGCGCCGAAAGCATCCAGCATGGTGGTGCGCTCACCAAGCACGGCCAGGAGCTTCTCGTTGGGTATGGTGATGAGCGAGTCGACGGTCTCGCGCAGCTCGGCGATGCCGCGATTGGCGACATCCGAGCGCTTTTCGAACTTGAACGGTCGGGTGACGACGGCCACGGTGAGAATGTCCAACTCACGGGCCACGTCCGCAACCACGGGCGCCGCTCCAGTACCCGTGCCGCCGCCCATACCGGCAGTAATGAACACCATGTCCGCCCCGACCAGCACCTCGCCCAGGCGATCGCGATCCTCGACGGCGGCCTGCCGCCCGATGTCGGGATTGGCGCCGGCGCCAAGGCCCTTGGTGATGTTGCTGCCGATCTGCAAAATCGTCTTCGCATCGAGGTGCTTCAGCGCCTGGGCATCGGTGTTGGCAGCGATGAAGTCCACCCCTTCCACCTGCCGGCTCAACATGTGTTGCACGGCGTTGCCGCCGCCGCCTCCCACTCCGACGACCTTGATCACCGCGCTCTGCGGAGCACTGTCTACCAGTTCAAACATCCTGATCTCCTAGCTAGAAATTGTCGCTCAACCACTTCTTCATTCGGCCGAGAGCACCCTTGCCCCGAAGCCTTCCGCGACCGGGCATCTCCTGCTCCCTCTCCCTGCCGTACTGCAACAGGCCGACGCCGGTCGCGTAAACGGGATTCCTCACGATGTCCTTCAAACCCGCCACGTCACGCGGCGCGCCCAAGCTGACCGGCATGTGGAAGATCTCTTCCGCAAGCTCGACAACCCCTTCCATCTTCGATGCTCCCCCAGTGAGCACGATGCCCGCGGCGATGAGGTCTTCGAACCCGCTACGCCGCAGCTCCGCCTGTATCAGCGTGAACAGCTCGTCGTAGCGGGGCTCGACCACCTCCGCGAGCGCCTGGCGCGACAGCTCTTTGGCTGGCTTGTCGCCGACCCCCTGAACCTTGATGGTTTCGTCGGGACCGGCGAGCTGCGTCAGCGCGCAGGCATATCTGATCTTGATCTCCTCGGCGTTCTGCGTAGGCGTTCGGAGCGCCATGGCGATGTCGTTGGTGACCTGGTCACCGGCAATGGGGATCACCGCCGTGTGGCGAATTGCGCCGCCGGTGAACACCGCGATGTCCGTAGTTCCGCCGCCGATGTCCACCAGGCAGACGCCCAGATCGCGCTCGTCGTCTGTCAGCACGGAGTAGCTCGAGGCGAGCTGCTCCAGGATGACGTCATTCACGTTCAGGCCGCAGCGGACGATGCACTTCTCGATATTCTGAGCGGCGTTCACGGCACAAGTAACCAGGTGCACCTTGGCTTCCAGCCGAACCCCGGACATCCCAAGGGGTTCCTTCACCCCTTCCTGATTGTCGATGACGTACTCCTGGGGAAGGATGTGCAGAATCTTCTGATCCGCAGGGATCGCCATGGCCTGGGCCGCATCGATCACCCGATCCACGTCCTGGGGATACACCTCGCGGTCGCGCACCGCGACGATCCCGTGCGAGTTGATGCTGCGGATGTGACTGCCCGCGATGCCCGCGTAGACGTTCTCGATGTGGCAGCCGGCCATCAGCTCGGCCTCCTCCACCGCGCGCTGAATGGACTGCACGGTGGATTCGATGTTCACCACCACGCCTTTCTTCAATCCCCTCGAGGGGTGCGAGCCGAGACCGATGATCTCCAGCTCCCCTTCGGGGTTGAGCTCAGCCACGATGGCGGCCACCTTGCTCGTGCCGATGTCGAGACCGACGATTCGGGTCAGCTCACTGTCAGATGCCATTTGCTGTGGTTTCCTCGTATGCCAGGAGCGGCTCCTTCCAACCCACCGCGAGACCGCTGGTGTACCGCGCATCGACGTAGTCGACGCTCTCGATGCGGTGTTTCAATGCCCGCTCGTAGACGTTGCCGAACCGGGCGATTCGCTCGGCGAGATCCCGGTCGCCCAGTGCGAGCCTGGGGCCGCCGTGAAGCTCGACTTCCCATTCGCCCAGGGACGTCTGCCTAAGCGCGGAGATGCGGCTTCCTGAAGCCGACAGGGGCTCCTGCAGCAGCAGGTAGACCTCCATGGCCTTGCGCGGGCTCGCCAGCGCGCAGTCGAAGACCGGCAGCGTCGCTGGCGCGTCCGGGATCGCCATCACCCGGCCGTTGCTGGTGAGGTGGGCGCCACTTCCCCAAACCGCCACGGGCACGTCTTTGTCGACGGATATGTCGAGGCCAGGGGGCCAGACGCGGCGGACCGTAACGCGTCGTGTCCAGGAGAGGCTCCCCAGCCGGTCGCGCACCTCGGCGAGATCAACACTCAGCAGGCCGGCGTCCAGCCCGGTGAGCACCGCCGCCTTGATCTGATGTTGCTCACCCGGGGTCAGCTCGCCGGTGATGCGCACGTTGTGTATCGGCCGGTCCATCTGCCAGGCGAGAGCCAGCAAGCCAGCGGCGGCCAGCAGAACCACGAGCGCCGCGGACACCCTATCCATCCCTCACCTCCGCCAGGCTCGACGAGATCTGGTTCACGCTGCCAGCCCCCTGAACGAGAACCACATCGCCGTCGCGGACGATGTCGGGCAGGAGTTCCAGCGCTTCCTCGGGGTCCGCGGCGAATGTGGGGTTGACGAGACCGCGCTGCCGTAGGCCCTGACACAACGTCTTGCCATCCGCGCCGGGAATGGGCTCCTCACCTGCTGCATAGACCTCCAGCAGCACCAGGGCGTCTACCTCCGAGAGGACTCTCACGAAGTCGTCGTAAAGATCCCGCGTGCGCGTGTACCGGTGCGGCTGGTAGACCATGACAATCCGCTGTTCGGGCCAGACGCGGCGCGCCGTCTGTATGACAGCCGCCACTTCCGAGGGATGATGGCCGTAGTCGTCGACCAGCGTCACGCCGGCACAGCCCACCCGCGTCTGCGCGAACACCTCAAACCGCCTGCCAACACCACGAAACTGAGAAAGCCCGGCGACGATCGCCTCGTCCGGAATGCCCTCGTCCGTAGCGACCGCCACCGCCGCAAGCGCGTTGAGCACGTTGTGCTCGCCGGGGACGGCCAGGGAGATTTCCAGGTCACCGTGACCATCCGGGCGCTCGGCAACGAAGCGCCATTGCGCCCCGTTCACATCAAGCGCTTTGGCGCGGTAGTCGCCGTCCTCCGCAAAACCGTAGGTCAGCATCGGCCGGGCGAGCTCAGGTAGCACGTCGCGCACGTTCGCATCATCGGTGCACAGCACCACGCTGCCGTAGAACGGCAGTCGGTGCACGAACCGAATGAACGCGCCGCGAAGCTCCGAGAAGTCGTTGTGGTACGTGCCCATGTGATCCCGGTCGATGTTGGTGATCACAGCCTGCATGGGCTTGAGGTGCAGGAATGAGGCATCGCTTTCGTCCGCCTCGGCAATCAGGTACCGGCCGGCACCGAGCTGAGCATTGGTCCCAGTGCTGTTGAGCAAGCCACCGATGACGAAGGTGGGATCCAGGCCCGCCGACTGGAATATGGCGGTAATGAGGCTGGTGGTCGTGGTTTTGCCGTGGGTTCCGGCCACGGCGATGCCGTGCCGGTAGCGCATGAGCTCCCCGAGCATCTCGGCCCGCGCCACCACAGGGATGCGCTGTGCGTGAGCGGCGCGAAGCTCGGGGTTGTCCTCGGCAATCGCGCTGGAGACCACCACCACGTCCTTGCCGTCCACGTGCCCGGCACCATGGCCCACATGGATGGCCGCGCCCAGCCGCTCCAGACGCGCCGTGGTCTCCGATGCACGAAGATCCGACCCGGACACCTGGTACCCCTGGTTGAGCAGCACCTCGGCAATGCCGCACATCCCGGCGCCGCCGATGCCGACGAAGTGAATGCGCCGCACTCGGCGCATCTCGGGCACGTGATAAGACTCAGCCACGGCGTTCCACCTCCAGCTGGGCCCGGAACACGAGTCCCAGCATGGTGCTGCACACCAGCAGGCTGTTACCGCCGAAGCTGACGAAAGGCAGCGTGAGGCCTTTAGTGGGCAGCATTCCGGTGTTGACGCCCATGTTGACAAGGCACTGCACGCCCAGCAGCAGGCCGACGCCGTAGGTGAGGTAGCCGGCAAAGTACCGCTCTTCCTCCACGGCGCGACGGGCGATGAGCAGCACCCTGGCGACGAGCGTCGCGAAAAGCAGCACCACCGCCACTGTGCCGAGCAGGCCCAGCTCCTCGGCAATGACGGCAAATATGAAGTCGTTGTGCGCCTCGGGAAGGTAGAAGAGTTTCTGGATACCCTCGCCGAGCCCGAGCCCGGTCACCTCTCCCCGCCCGAAAGCGATCAGCGCCTGGGTCAGCTGGTAGCCGCTGCCGAAGGCGAAGGACCACGGATCCGTGAAGCTCACGAGCCGCTGCATACGATAGGGCTGCAGCAGCGCCAGAGCGGCCAGCAGCAAACCAGCCACGACAAGGAGCAGGACGAAATGACGCAGTCGGGCGCCCGCGACGAACAGCATCCCGCAGACGGCCGCGCCCAGAACCACGACGGAGCCGAAGTCCGGCTCCATCAGCAGGAGCAGGGCAACGATGGCCACCATCACCAGCGGCCGAAGCAGCGCGATCGAGCTTTCCTGCACCGCTTCGTGAAAGCGCGCCAGATAGCCGGCCACGTAAACCAGCACGAGGAGCTTGGCAAACTCGGACGCCTGGAGCGTGAAGGCGCCGAGCCCTATCCAGCGCCGCGCGCCGTTCACCTCGACGCCGATGCCGGGAACGAGCACCAGGACGCAGAGCAGCACCGCGAGGCCCCAGGCGAGGTGGTGGCAGCGCTGCCACACCGAAAGCGGCACCGCGAGCACGACGGCGAAGGCGCTCAGGCTGAGCAGCAGGAAGATGCCGTGCTTCCACACCAGGCTTTCGCTGATCGCGACGGCGGCCGAGGCCACCATGACCGTGCCCAGCACCAGGATCAGCAGCCAGGCCAGCAGGAGCGTCATGTCGAGCCTCGCCGTCACGCCGCGAACTCCAGCACCGCCGCCGCGTAGCGATCGCCACGATCGGCGAAGTTCTCGAACATGTCCAGGCTCGCGCAGGCGGGAGAGAGCAGCACCAGATCGCCTGGGCACGAGGCATCTCGGGCGGCGACCACGGCGGCTTCGATCGTATCCACCCTGACAAGATCGGCAACGTCACCTAGCGCGGTGGCGATGGCGTTCGCATCCGCGCCGAGCAGGACCACGGCCTTCACGTAGCGCGCAACGGGATCACGAAGGGCGGTGAAGTCCGCACCCTTTCCGTCTCCGCCCGCGATCAGTATCAGCGAACCCGCCGACGATCCGCCGAGGCCCTGCAACGCGGCAATGGTCGCGCCGACATTGGTCGCCTTCGAGTCGTTGACGTAGCGCACGCCGCCCGCCTCGGCCACGAGCTGGCACCGGTGCGGCAGCCCGCGAAAGCTCTTCGCCGCCCCGGCGAGGGTCTCGAGGTTCGCTCCGGCACGCCAGGCAAGCGCGCACGCGGCGAGCACGTTCAGCGCGTTGTGCCGACCCGTCAGAGGAAGCGCCTGAACCGGCAGCAGACCGCGGTCACCACGGCCGAGCATCCCGTTACGGATGCCCCAATCATCCTCGCCCGGCGCATCGCTGCTGAAGGTGACGAGCTCATCCACATCGTGTTGCGGAAAGGTCAGCGGATCCGCCCGGTTGGCGACCGCGCGCCCGCAATCCCGATAGATGCGCTGCTTGCTGGCCGCGTACTCGGCAAGGCTGTGGTGGCGGTCCAGATGGTCCTCGGTGACGTTGAGAATGCTCGCTGCGCGGAACCGCCAGGGTCGAAGACGCTCCAGCTGGAAGCTGGACAGCTCGAGCACGTAGCTGTCGCAGTCCTCGTCGAGAAGCGAAAGCGCCGGCTCGCCGAGATTGCCGCCGACGCCCGGCTTGCCGCCGGTCTCGCGCAGGAGGTGGCCGACCAGGGCCGTAACCGTGCTCTTGCCGTTGGTTCCGGTGATCGCGGTGATGGGCGCGTCCGCCGCTTCGCAGAAGAGGTCGATGTCACTGACCAGCTCCGCCCCGGCCTTGCGCGCGGATCCCACCAGGCAGCTGTCCAGATCCACGCCGGGGCTGACAATCACGCGCTCGACACCGGCGAAGTCATAGCTCTCCACGCCGAAGCTGAACGCCACGTCCGGGTAGTCGCCAACCACGCCGGCGTGGGGCGGGTCCGCCCGGGTGTCGAGCACGACCAGCTCGTCCTCGCCATGCAGGTACTCCAGGCAGGAGAGGCCGGTGATTCCTAGGCCGATGATTGCTGTCCTTTTCAACCTGGCTGATCCGTGTTCGCTACCTGAGCTTGAGCGTTGAAAGTCCGATCAGGACGAGCACTAAAGTGACGATCCAGAACCGGACGATGACGCGCGGCTCGGGCCACCCCTTGAGCTCGAAATGATGATGAATGGGCGCCATGCGGAAGATCCGACGACCCGTCATGCGGTACGAGGCCACCTGCAGAATGACGGAGACGGTCTCCAGCACGAACAGCCCGCCCATGATGAACAGCACGATCTCGTGCCGCACGATGATCGCGACCACGCCGAGGGCTGCACCCAGCGCCAGCGCCCCAACGTCGCCCATGAACACCTGGGCCGGATACGTGTTGAACCACAGAAAGCCGAGACCGGCCCCGATCAGCGCGCCGCAGAACACTGCCAGCTCACCGGCATCGGCGATGTAGGGTATCTGCAGGTAGCTGGAAAACTCCGTGTGGCCCACCAGGTAGGCAATCAGGCCCAGAGCCGCGCCCACCATGACCGTGGGCAGGATGGCCAGGCCATCGAGACCGTCGGTGAGGTTGACCGCATTGCTGGTACCCACGATCACGAAGTAGGCGACCGCCAGGTAGCCTACACCCAATGGGATGGCCACCTCCTTGAAAAACGGGACGATCAGCTCGGTCTCCTGAGGAGCCTCCGCCGTGTAGTAGAGAAAGGCCGCGGCCCCAAGCCCGACCACGGACTGCCAGAAATATTTCCAGCGGGCGATGAGCCCGCGGCTGCTGCGCTGGGAGAGCTTCAGATAGTCGTCGATCCAGCCAACCACGCCGAAGGCCACCGTGACCAGCAGGACGACCCAGACGTACTTGTTGCCGAGATCTCCCCAGAGCAGGGTGGTGACCAGAATGACGATGAGGATCAGCGCCCCGCCCATGGTCGGGGTACCCGCTTTGCTGAAGTGGCTTTCGGGGCCGTCGTCACGCACCGTCTGCCCGATTTGATACAGGGAGAGCTTGCCGATGACGTAAGGACCGATCAGCAGCGACATCGCGAGCGCCGTCATCACGCTCACCATGGTTCGGAAGGTCAGGTACTGGAACACGCCGAAGCCGCTCACGTATCCGGACAGGTATTCGGTCAGCCACAAGAGCATCAGCCGTCTACTCCCAGCACGTTGGCGACCTCGGCGCGGTCGCTATAGCTCAGGCGTTGCCCGGCAACCTCCTGATAGTCCTCGTGGCCTTTGCCGGCTACCACCACCAGGTCGCCCGCCGACGCGACTGCGATAGCCCGCGCGATGGCTTCGCGGCGATCCACGCAGCGGTGCGTGCAGGCGCTCCCGCGCAAACCGGCCGCCATGTCGTCGATGATCCCCTCGGGATCTTCCGAGCGCGGGTTGTCGCTCGTCATCCAGATCACGTCCGCCTGACGCTCGGCGGCCTGCGCCATGAGCGGCCGCTTGCCCGGATCGCGGTCCCCCCCACATCCGAAGACGCAGACGAGCGCACCGCGCGCGTGGCGCCTTAGCGCCTCGAGCACCTTGTCCAGGGCGTCCGGCGTGTGCGCGTAGTCCACCACCACCGCGGGCCGCCCCGGCGCGTGGAGAAACTCCATGCGCCCGGGTACCTGCGACACCGTCGCCGCTGCCTCCACCACGTCATCGAAGGCGAGGCCGGAGCAACACAGCGCGCCGATGGCGGCCGCCATGTTGGCCACTGAGAACTCGCCGGCCAGGGGCAGCTCCAGATCGGCGGCGCCCCAGGGAGATCGCCAGCGGCCCCGGACGCCCTGCTCGGTAAAGACGAGGTCTTGCCAGCCCAGCTCCGCCTCGCGGCCGTAGCCCAGCAGGGAAACGCCGGGAGCCAACGACTGCGCCACGCGACGGCCGAACGGGTCGTCGAGATTGACTACCGCCGAGTCGAGAGAGGGCCAAAGGAACAGGGATGCCTTGGCATCCGCGTAGGCCTCCTCGGTCTGGTGGTAGTCGAGATGATCGCGGGAAAGGTTCGACAGGACGGCCACGTCGAACTCTACCTCGTCAACGCGTCCCTGACTGAGGGCGTGGGAGCTGACCTCCATGGCGACCCACTCGCAACCCCCATCGCGAAACTGGCCGAGGCGACGCTGCACGGTCACCGCATCCTCAGTGGTGAGCCTTGCTGGTTCCAATGCCCCCGGCCGGCCCCAGCCGATGGTGCCCATGTAGCCGGTGGGCCGGCCCAGGCGACCGGCCAGGTCGGCGATGAAATGGGCAATGGACGTCTTGCCGTTGGTGCCCGTCACCCCGATGCACTTGAGCCGCCGGCTCGGCCAGTCGTGCACATGAGCGGCCAGCGCGCCTCGGCGATGCTTGAGATCGGGCACCACCACGCTCGGGCAGCTTTCCGTCTGCAGCCCGGCCGCGAGGGGGCGCTCTGCCAGAACGGCCACCGCGCCGTTGCGACGGGCCTCGACCACGTGGTCGTGCCCGTCCGAGCGCTCGCCGGCGACCGCCACGAACGCGTCGCCCGGAAGGATCTCACGGGAATCCACCGCCAGCCCCTTTATCTGCACCTCGGGCGCGTCAGGGTCTTCCAGCAGGAGCCGCAGGGAGACGCTCATGCCGACTCCCCGTCCGGCCGTACACCCAGAAGGCGCATGGAGCGCGCAGCCACCCGGCCGAAGACCGGGGCGGCGACGCTGCCCCCGCCGCGGGCATCGCCCTTGGGTTCGTTGACCACCACGACGATGACCAACCGCGGATCCGATACCGGCGCTATGCCCGCAAACAGCGCGACGTGACGCTCGTCGTCGTAGCCCGCAGCGCCAACCTTGCGCGCGGTGCCCGTCTTTCCGGCCACCCGATAACCCACCACTCGTGCCTTGGGCGCCGTGCCGTCGTCGTCGGTGACGCCCTCCATCATCCGAACGACGTCCTCGGTGATCTCCGCGTCGAACACGCGCGTACCCGAGCGGACGGTTTCCTGCTTCACGATGGACACGGGCACCCGCACGCCGCCGGTGGCAAGGGTGAGGTAGGCCTGGGCGAGTTGCAGGGGCGAGATGGCGAGGCCGTAGCCGTAGGCTAGCGCGGCGCGCCCCACCAGGCTGGCAAGCCCGGCGTCGTCGAGCGACGCCCATGCCTCGCCGGGCATACCGGTATTGATGGGCTCACCAACCCCCGCGCGATTGAGCACGTCGTACACCGCCCGCTCCTCCAGCTCCAGCGCAATCTTGGCGATGCCCACCTGGCTGGAAACCTGAAGAGCCTCTCCCACCGTGATGGCCCCCCGGTTGACGGGGTCCTGGACCAGCTTGCTGCCGACCCGGAAATAGCCAGGTTGGGTGTCGATGACCGTGTCGGCAGCGAAGTGGCCGGACTCCAGCGCGGCGAGCACCGTGAAAGGCTTGACCGTCGAACCGGGCTCGTAAACATCGGTCACTGCGCGATTACGCATGCTCCCCACGGCCACGGAGCCGAGCTCGTTGGGGTTGTATGAAGGCTGATTGACGAGGGCGAGGATCTCTCCGCTGCGGGCGTCGAGCATGACCAGCGAGCCCGACGTGGCACGATGACCCACCACGGCAGACTTGAGCTCCCGATAGGCGAGAAACTGCAGCCTCAGATCAAGGCTCAGGTTCAGATCGCTGCCGAACTTCGGCGCAGCAACGTAATCGAGATCCTTGATGGTTTCTCCGCGCTGATCCTTCAGAACCACCTTGCGGCCGTGCTCCCCGCGGAGCCGGCCGTCGAAGGAAAGCTCGATTCCCTCGAGGCCGGATTCCTCGATACCCGTTGTGCCGACCACGTGAGACGTCGTCTCGCTGGCCGGATAGTAGCGGCGGTACTCGGACTGCAGGTGAACGCCCGAGATGCCCAGGTCCCGGACGGCTTGTGCCCGCTCCCAGGGTACCCGGCGCTTGACGTAGAGGAACTCCCGGTGCTCGTTGGCCTTCACGGACGCGGCCAGACCGGCCGGATCCAGCGCGAGCAACTCCGCGAGAGATTCGAGCGATTCGTCCGTCAGCCTGGCGCGGCTGGGATCCACCCACACCGCGAACACCGGCGTGCTGACCGCGAGCGGCTCGCCATGGCGGTCGTACACCACGCCCCGATAAGCCGGCAGCACCTCGCCGCGAACGGATCTGGCATCGCCCTGTTCCTGGAGGAATTCCCGTTCCGTCCAGTTGAGGTAGCCGAGCCTGACAATGACGGCCACGCAGCCCAGAGCGAAGCCCCCGACCAGCGTGTAATGCCTCCACCCCTTCACGGCTCGATCGGCTCCACCCGGTCGGGAAAAGTCATGCCCAGTTCGGCTTCCGCCACTCGTTCCACGTTCGCATACGCGGTCTGCGCGCTTCGCTCCAGAAGCAGTCGGCTGTGCTCGGCGAGTTCCTCGTCCTGGAACCGCTGCGCCGTCTGCAGGTCGGCGTGAAGCTGCCTCACCTTCTGGCTGTTGAACGCCACCTGCACGCCAGACACCATGAGCGCGACCAGCAGCGCTGCCACCATCCAGGCCTGAAACCGGCTCATGCGATCTTCTCCACGACCCGCAGAACGGCGCTGCGCGACCGCGGATTGCGCGCGCGCTCGGCAGATCCGGCGCGGACGGGGCCTGCAACCGGGCGCGCCGACACCGCCTGAGCCTCCGCCTTCACCGGCAAGCGCCGTGGCAAGGGCGGCGGCTGCGTGAGCCGCTTGAAGAAGCGCTTGACCATTCGATCTTCCAGGGAGTGGAAGCTGATCACCGCCAGGCGCCCGCCCGGCAAGAGCATCTCGAAAGCCTGAGCCAGGCCGCTCTCCAGCTCGCCCAGCTCCTCGTTGACGTGCATCCGCACGGCCTGAAACACCCGGGTCGCTTCATGCTTGCCGGGCGTGGACCGAGGCTGCGCCGCGCGGACGACCTCTACGAGCTCAGCAGTATCAGAAATGGGCCGGGCTGCGACGATGGCGGCGGCGATGCGCTTGGCATAGCGCTCCTCACCGAGCGAGCGCAGCACCCCGGCAATCTCCTGTTCAGCGGCAGAATTGAGCCACTCGGCCGCGGAAACTCCGGAGCCCGGGTCCATGCGCATGTCCAGAGGTCCTGAGCGGAGAAAGCTGAAGCCTCGTTCCGGATCGTCCAGCTGGGGCGAGGACACGCCAAGGTCCATAAGCACGCCCTGCAAGGACTCCACGCCGATCGAGCCAAGTGCGCGGCGCAGACCGGAGAAGCGCGCGTGACAGATTGTCAGACGCGGCTCGGACCGGGCCATCTCCCGTCCGGCCGCGACGGCCGCCGGGTCCCGATCCAGGGCAACCACCCGGCTCTCGTCATCGAGAACCGCGAGCAGGGCGTTCGCATGGCCGCCGCGTCCGAACGTGGCGTCGACGTACACGCCTTGCTTGACTGTCGAGTTCCCCATCCCCGTCAATGTCGCCACCGTCTCCTGGCAAAGCACCGGCTCGTGCTTATCGCTCAAACCGACAATCCGGTGAACTCGTCGCCATTGGCCAGCAGATCACCTGCCCCGTCGGACAGCCAGGTGTTCATTCGGCTCTGCCAAAGCGAATCGCTCCAAATCTCTATCTTGTTGCCCTGACCCACCAGCACCAGCTTCTTCTCCAGCGCCGCGTAGCTTCTCAGCATCTGCGGAACCAGCACCCGACCCTGGCCGTCCAGCTCGAGATCCGTGGCGTGACCGATGAGCAGCCGCTGAAGCAGCCGAGCCTGCTCACCAATATTGGAAAGGCTCTCGAGTTTGCGCTGCACCACCTCCCATTCGGGCAGCGGGTACAACAGCAGGCACTTCTCCCGCATGTCGATGGTGACGACGAGGCGCCCCTCGCTCACGGCAACCACCGACTCGCGGTGACGGGCCGGCAAAGCCATGCGCCCCTTGCCATCCAGGGTGGCGCTGTTGATTCCTCGAAACATGATTGGCCGGAGGGCCACGCAAACCGGGCGCGATGAGCAAAGTCATCACCGATTCGCGCCAAATCTCCCACAATCTCCCACGAAATCCCAATTTGACACACCGTCGGCCACGATATCGACCTGCAGGCACCCCGTCAAGCAACGGAAACGCCGATAACCTACGGAAATCTATGGGGTTTTTTGACTTTCAAGGGCAGATTAAAGGTGGGGAAGAGGTTTAACTTCTTACTTAACTTGCAGTAGAAGCACTAACCTAGAAATTACCTTAACTATTAGACCCAATCGACATTAAAAATGAGGTTTTAGGTGCCATCAGTTTTAGGTGCAAAGATGGCTGAGTCGGCCGATAAGCCGGGTTCTGTTGCCACATCCTAGGACGTGGCCGACAGTCATTCATCTAGGGCGCCCGTCACCGAACGCCTCGTGCGGCCTACCCGAACCCGATGCGGACCACACCGTTGGGTTCCTATTTGGCCTTGCTCCAGGCGGGGTTTACCTAGCCGCGCAGTGTTACCACGCGCGCGGTGCGCTCTTACCGCACCCTTTCACCCTTACCGTTCGCAGCGCCGCAGCGCTGCGACTTAGGCGGTTTGCTTTCTGCTGCACTTTCCGTGGGCTCACGCCCCCCAGGCGTTACCTGGCACCTCGTCCTGTGGAGCCCGGACTTTCCTCTCGCAGCTGTTGCTGCCAGCGACTGTCTGGCCGACTCGACGCAAAGCGTAATCCCGGCCCCTGCAGATTGCCAGGCCATCAAGAACGCCGCTCCAGGGCCATTTTGTAGAGCGCCGCGCGATCAGCCTTGAGCAGGCGCGCGCCGATGCGCGCCGCCTGGGCGGGCGCAAGCTCCGAGCAGAGGATTTCCATCACCTCCGCGGCGTCCGCCTCAAGGCCGGATCCCGCGGCGGCCTCCATGACGAAAACAAACTCGCCCCGGAGCGTGCCCTTGAGCGCTTCGCGAAGGTCCTCAGGCGTGCCGCAGTAAAGGCTCTCGTGACGCTTGGTCATTTCCCGCCCCACCATCAACCGACGCTGCGGGACCAGCCTTTCCAGGTCCGAAAGGCAGTCGGCGACCCGATGGGGGGCTTCGAAGAAGACGACGGCTTCCGTCCGTCCGGCGAGATGCCGCAACCGCTCTCGACGCTGCCCTGCCTTCGCCGGAAGGAAACCTTCGAAGAGGAACCGCCCGGCCGGTAGCGGACAGACAGACAGAACGGCCAGAACCGAGCTCGGGCCCGGCACGGGAACGACCCGAACGTCTTCCTCCCAGCAGCGCCGGATCAGATCGAATCCCGGGTCGGACACCAGTGGCGTACCGGCATCGGAGACCAACGCCACATCGGCCCCTTCATGTAGTGCGCTCATCAAACGCTGCGCCACGTTCTGCTCGTTGTGCGCATGGAACGAGATCAGCTCCGTCGGGCTCGCGCCGATGGCGGCTAACAGCACCTGAGAGCGTCTGGTATCCTCCGCGGCGACTATCTGCACCGACGCCAGGACATCTGCTCCTCGACGGGTGATGTCGTCGAGGTTTCCAATGGGCGTGGCTACGACGTAGAGAACACCAGACATGGCAGCAAACCGGATCAGGGCCTGGACTTGGGCGTTTGCTATTCTCGCAGTGTCCGCCTGTCAAAGCACGCCGCTCGACACCATCGAGCCGTACGTGCCCGACATCGCGCCCTTCAGCCCCGAAGCCCTCCTGGAACAGGCCCGTATTGCCGACGGGCGGGAGGCCGCCGGTCTATACCTGTCGGCCACCGAGAGCTTCATCCAGGCGAGGCGGCTCGACGAGGCGGCCGCAGCCTTCCAGGCCGTCGACCCCGCGCTGCTGTCCGGCGCCCGGGCGGCCAGCCATGAGTTCGCCGCGGCGGAGATCGCCCTCCATGTCGGCGATCCGGAACGAGCCGCACAGCGGCTTGCCGCCGCGCGGGCGCGCGCGGGCACGGCGATTGAGCCCCCGCTGTGGACCGCCACCCTGCCGGGCCGCATCTGCCACGCGTTCGGCGACGACCGATGCGCCGTCCGGGAGCTGGCCGCACTCGAGGTGCCGAGCGCCCAACGCCAGGAGCTGCACGACCTCATCTGGCGGTTTCTCGGATTCGCCGCCGGCTTCTCCGCGCCGATTCAGACGGACCAGCCCGCCAGCCGGGAGCAGGGTTGGTGGGCTCTGAAGGCGACGGTGCTGCAGGGCATCTCCATTAACGACCAGCGTCAGCGCGTGGCTGATTGGCGCTCGGTCTGGCCCGATCACCCAGCTGCTTCGGTGTTGCCGACGCCTCTCAGGGCTCTCGACCACGACCGGTCGAAAGCGCGACGCGTCGGGTTGCTGCTGCCCTTGAGCGGCCCGCTGGCCGTCGCCGGGCGCGCGGTTCGCGACGGCTACATCGCCGCGTATCTGCACGAGTCCGCGCAGAGCGAGCAGGAGATCGTCGTCTACGACACGGCAGCGGCTCCGCTACCTTCCGTGTACGAGCAGGCGCTGCTGGACGAGGTGGACTTGCTGGTAGGGCCTCTGACGAAGGACGAGGTCGCCACGCTGAACGAGCTCGCCCCTTCGGTCCCCACCCTCGTGCTCAACTATCTCGACGACGGCGAGCCAGCACCCTCTGACGTCTATCAGCTCGGGCTCGCAATCGAGGACGAGGCGGACACGCTGGTCAGCAGGCTCCTCGAGGATGGCGCCGAGCGGCTGCTGGTCGTGCACAACGATCAGGACTGGTCCCAGCGAGCGGCCGATCGACTGACCGCCAGCTGGCCCTACCCGATTGCGCTCGAGTTCCTGCCGGACGTCAAAACGATCACTGAATCCGTAGGGCGGGCCATGCAGACCGACGCGAGCCTCGAGCGCCGCGACGAGCTGGCCCGGCTGCTCGGTGCCGACCTGGAGTTTCTACCGCGCGCCAGAGGCGATCTCGACGCGGTGGTCGCACTGGTGAACAACGTAGAAGCCAATGCCCTCGTTCCCGCTCTGCGCTTTCACTTTGCTCGGGGGTTGCCCGTCTATGCCAGCTCCCAGACCGTGCGCGGAGCGAGCCCACAAGATCTCCGCGAGCTTGCCGGCTTCCGCGTCAGCGAGCTGCCGTGGATCCTGTTCGCCGACCCCATCTACGCAGAGATGGCCGACGTGTTCGGGTTGCCAGGCAATCGCTTCGCCGCTCTGTACGCGCTCGGCTTAGACGCGTATCGCGTGAGCGGGCGACTGACGATCCTGGGCGCGGGTGGCGATCAGCTGCTGGGCAGCACGGGCCTGCTCACCATGGACGGCTCGGGTCGGTTCCGCCGCGAGCTGGCCTGGGGGCTGATCCGCAGGGGCCGCCTGGAGCCCCTTCCCGTCGTGACCGGGGGGTCGGCGCTCTGACGGCCCGGGCCCGGGCGGGCGCCCAGGCAGAATCCGCCGCCCTCGATCATCTCCGCTCGAGTGGGCTTACGTTGGTGTCCCGCAACTTCCGCTGCCGCCTGGGCGAGCTCGACCTCGTCATGGAAGACGGTAAAGATCTGGTATTCGTCGAGGTCCGCCTGCGCAACCATGCCCGGTTCGGCGACGGAGCGGCGAGCATCACAGCGGCAAAGCGACAGAAGCTCGTCAGAGCCGCCCGAGCCTTTCTGCAGCGTAATCCCCGCTATCAGCATCACCCCTGCCGGTTCGACGTGGTCGCCGTCAACGGCCAGGGCCGGACGACGCAGCTGCGATGGATACGGCACGCCTTCGCCGCGGGGGATTGATACGCCCCGGTCCGCGGCCCGCGAACCGGGCGGTTACTTGATTACCTTGAGCTCGGGGCCGGTCGGGCGGTCTTTGGGACCGTCCGCCGGATCGTCGGGCCGGGAGGGAAACTCCTCAGGATCAAACATCATTCCCTCGCCGGTTTCTTTGGCGTAGATCGCCAGGACGCTGGCGACCGGCGCGGACACGGCGTGAGGTACGCCGCCGAAACGGCCGTCGAAGCTGAGCGTCTCATCGCCAATCTGAAGACCTCTCACCGCGGTCGGCGACACGTTCAGAACGATTTTGCCGTCGTCGACGTAATCGGCCGGTACGATCACCGATTCGTCCTCGACGGAGACGAGCACGTACGGGGTGAGCGAAGAGTCCACGAGCCAGTCGTAGAGCGCTCGAAGCAGATAGGGGCGTTTCGCCTTGGCATTCACGACAAAGCGCCTGGGGCGTCAGTCCCGCATCTCCAGCTCGGCTTCGGAGAGGCTCTCGCGGAACGAGCTGCGTTCGAAGATGACCTGCATGTAGCGTTGCAGGGGACGCGTGGAGCGCTCCGGCAAGTTGATCCCCACGTACTTCAATCGCCACAGGATGGGTGCCACGCAGCAGTCGACGAGCGTGAACTCCTCGTTCATGAAAAAGGGCTTCTCACTGAATATCGGCGCGATGCTGATGATGCTCTCGCGCAACTCCTTGCGGGCCTTGGTGATCGTGGTTTCGCGCCCTTTGCCGGCCATGAGAATGTCCAGCCGGCCACTCCACTCCTTCTCCACGCGCGTGATCCAAAGCCGGGACAGCGCCCGCTGAACGGGGTAGACGGGGAGCAGTGGCGGGTGCGGGAACCGCTCGTCCAGGTACTCCATGATGACGTTGGCCTCGTACAGCACCAGATCGCGATCCAGCAGGGTCGGCAGCGTGTTGTAGGGGTTGATCTCGGCCAGATCCTCCGGCTTGCGCGACGGATCCACGTCCACGATGTCGACGGTGACGCCTTTCTCGGCCAGCACCATCCGGACCCGGTGACAGTAATGGTCCCGGGAATCGGAGAAGAATGTCATTGAGGACCGCTTTGTGACTACGCTCATGATTTACCCTTGGTCTGAAGTCCGGGTCGCGCGGGCCTGCCGGCCGCGAACGATCTAGTCGACGACTTCCTTGTGATATTCACGGCCGAGGAGGTACGTGAACACGTAGAGCACTACCAGGAACAGCAGCACGTAGATGCCCGTACGGTGGCGTTCCAGACGGCTCGGATCTCCCGTGTAGTAGAGGAAGTTCACGATGTCGTAGATCGCCTGATCGAATTCTTCGGTCGAGAGCATTCCGGTTCCTTCAACCCGCTGGGGCGAGCCAGAATCGTCCAGCACCTGCTCGCCCTGCAGGCTCGCGAGAACGTTGGGCATGCCCACGTTCGCGAACACCAGGTTGTTGACGCCGAACGGTCTCGAGTCGTCCTCGTAGAAGGTCCGCAGGTAGGTGTACAGCCAGTCGGTGCCGCGCACGCGCGCGACCATGGTCAGATCCGGCGGAGGCGCGCCGAACCAGTTCTTGGCGAGCTCCGGGTCCATGCTGGTGGTCATCAGCTCCCCGATCTTCTGATTCGTAAAGACCAGGTTGTCCAGCGCGATGTCGTGTGGAATTGCCAGATCGTCCGCCGTCCGCTCGTAGCGCTGATACTGCAAAGAGTGGCAGCCCATGCAGTAATTGACGTACAGCTTGAAGCCGTTCTGCAGAGAAGGAAGGTCCTCCAGATCAGGATCGATGCTGTCCAGCGGCCAGCCCGTCCCAGCAGGAAAAGCGCCGGCGGAAAAGGTCAGCATGAGGGCGGCCATCATCCAGCTCAGCGAGTTGCGTGGTTTCATGCCTTACGCCCCCCCGGCCTTCGCCGCCCGTGTCGCCTTTGTCGTCACCCTGTCCGGCACTTCTTTGGTCTTCTCCACCCGCGTGTACCAGGGCATCAGCACGAAGTAGGCGAAGTAGATGATGGTGCAGATCTGGGCGAGGGCCGTTGCGGGTTTCGACGGCGCGATGGTTCCCAGGTACCCAAGGATGAAGAAGCTGATCACGAACAGGGCGAGCATCCCTTTGGACAGCAAGCCTTTATAGCGGATGGATTTTACGGGGCTGCGATCGAGCCAGGGAAGAACCGCGGGCAGAACGATGGCCCCGGCCATCACGACGAATCCCCAGAACTTAGCCGACATCCCGAACAGCGGGAAGGTCGCCGCTCGCAGCATCGCGTAGAAGGGGGTGTAGTACCACACCGGCGCGATGTGTTCCGGCGTCTTTAAGGAGTTGGCTTCCTCGAAGTTCGGCTTCTCGATGAAGTAGCCGAACATCTCGGGCACGTAGAACGCCACGATGCAGAAGAAGAACAGAAACAGGACGATGGCCGGCAGATCGTGACCGATGGTGTAGTGCGGGTGAAAGGGGATCCCGTCGAGGGGAATCCCATTTTCGTCTTTGTACTTCTTGATGTCGATGCCGTCGGGGTTGTTCGAGCCGACGTGATGCAGAGCAACGATGTGCACGAAGACGAGCATCACAAGCACCAGCGGCAGAGCGACCACGTGGAGGGCGAAGAACCGATTCAGCGTGATGTCCGAGACGAGAAAGTCGCCACGCACCCACTCCATAAGGTCCGGCCCGACCACGGGAATCGCGCCGACCAGAGAGATGATCACCTGGGCCGCCCAGTAGGACATGTTGCCCCAGGGCAGCAGGTAGCCGAGGAAGCCTTCGACGATGAGGCAGGCAAAGATGGCCATGCCAATGAGCCAGAGCAGCTCCCGCGGCTTACGATATGAGCCGTACATCAGCGCCCGGAACATGTGTAGATAGACCACGAGGAAGAAGGCCGACGCCCCGGTCGTGTGCAGATAGCGCAGCAGCCAGCCGTACTCGACGTCGCGCATGATGTACTCGACGGAGGCGAAAGCACCCTCGCCGCTGGGCACGTAGCTCATCGTCAGCCATATGCCGGTGACCAGCTGGATGACTAGAACGACCATCGAGAGAACGCCGAACAGATACCAGAAATTGAAATTCTTCGGCGCGTAGTACCGGGACATGTGGTACTCGAAGGTCTCGGTGAGCGGAAATCTTTCGTCCACCCATTCCATGAAGTTGGACCAGCCGCGCGCAATCCTTCCCGGTTGCGATTGCTCCATCACGCCGTCTCCTCGTCCACGCCGATGACCACTACCGTATCGCTCACGAACTTATAGGGCGGCACCGGAAGGTTGTCGGGCGCCGGGACCCCTTTCACCACCCGACCCGCGAGGTCGAAGAGCGAACCGTGGCACGGGCAGAAGAAGCCCCCTTCCCAGTCGGCCGCAAAAGGCTCCGGCTTCACCTCACCGTGGTACTTGGGCGAGCAGCCCAGATGGGTACACAGGCCGAGGTAGACGCCGATCTCCGGACGTTTCGACCGCCATGGGTTCTTGGCGTAGTCGGGCTGCTGCTCGGGGTTTTCTGAATCCGGGTCGGCGAGGCGGTCGTTCTCCTGCTCGAGCCGCCGCACGGCGTCTTCGTCCCGATAAATCACGAACACCGGGTTGCCGCGCCATGCCGGGGTGGGCCCCAGGATTTCCCCGGGCCTCAGCTTGCTGATATCGACGGTCACCGGCGCGCCCAGCGCGCGGGCTTTGGCACTGGGCTGCCACGACGCCACGAAGGGTACGGCCGCTCCCACGACGCCGATCCCGCCCACCACCGCGGAGGCTCCGATGAGAAAGTAGCGACGTTCCTTGTTGACCTTCGACGGGTCGAGACTCTTAGGAACGGCGGCAGAATCCGTTGCACCTTTATCAGCGCTCAAGGGTCGCTCCCAGCAAATTCAAACAACCCCGCATTCTAACACATGCGGGTGCACTTCCTTGCCTTCGGAACGCTCGCGCAGCGGGCACGAGGCCCTCGCCGCCACCGTGAGGGGTCCCGAGAGATCGGGTCCGTACGGAGCGCCGTAGCGACTATCGCTTGGAGAACTGCGGGCGTTTTCGGGCCTTGCGAAGGCCGACTTTCTTCCTTTCGACCTCGCGCGCGTCACGGGTCAGGAAGCCGGCCTTTCGCAGGGCGCCTCGAAGGCTTTCGTCGTGGGCAACCAGGGCCCGGGCAATACCGTGTCTGATCGCGCCCGCCTGTCCCGAGTTCCCTCCACCGCGGACGGTCACGCGGATATCGACCTTGTCGGCGACGTCCGCGACGACAAGCGCCTGGCGGACGATCATGCGCGACGTCTCGCGACCGAAATAGGTGTCTAGGCTCTGATTGTTGACGAAGATGTTGCCGGTGCCCGACGACACGAACACGCGAGCGGCCGAGGTTTTGCGTCGCCCGGTTCCGTAGTATTGGTTTGCTGACATGCTGTGTGCGTCCTGGGCCTGATCGGTTGTCTGGCTAAAGGTTGATCGGTTCGGGCTGCTGCGCGCTGTGCGGATGCTCCGGGCCGGCATAGACCTTCAACTTGCGGAACATGGCGCGACCGAGCGGGTTGCGCGGCAGCATACCCTTTACGGCTTTCTCGATGATGCGCTCGGGGTGCTTCTCCTGCAGGTGCTCGAAGCTGATCCCCTTGATGCCGCCGGGATAGCCGCTATGGCGATAGTAGATCTTGTCGGTGGTTTTGTTCCCGGTCACCCGCACCTTGTCGGCGTTGATGACCACCACGTAATCCCCCGTGTCCACGTGGGGCGTGTACTCCGGCTTGTGCTTTCCCCGGAGACGCCTCGCCACCTCTGTTGCCAGGCGACCAAGCGTCTTGTCTTCTGCGTCCACCAACAGCCACGAACGCTGCACGTCCTGCGCTCGCACGCTTACCGTTTTCATGAGCCCTTCGAGATGCCCGGAATTTTGGGAGCGCGAATGGTAGCGGAGGGTCTGGTCCTTTACAACCGGCCGCCGGGGCTGCCCGCTGCGCCCCTTCAAGCCCGGTGAGACCGGGCCAGGTAGTCGTGCGACTGCATCTCCAGGAGCCGGCTCACCGTCCGCTCGAACTCGAACCGCAATCGCTCGCCCCCGTAGAGCGCGGCAGGCTCGGCCTCGGCAGAGACGATCAGCTTGACGCCGTGGTCGTAGAACTCGTCCACCAGGCTGATGAAGCGTCGCGCGGCATCCTCAGACCGGGTGTTGAACCGAGGCACGCCGCTGATCAGCACGGCGTGGAATATCCGCGAAAGCTCGATGTAGTCGTTCTGGCTGCGGGGACCTTCGCACAGGTCGGCGAAGTCGAACCAGGCCACGTCCTCCGCCACCCGACGAACGCGGATCATCCGGCCTTCGATCTCGAGATCCACGTCGTCTTGGGGAGCTTCCGGCGCCAGCGCATCGAAGCTCTGGGCAAGGCTGCGCTCCGCCCCCGCGTCCAGGGGCACGTGATAGATCTCCGCCCGCTCGAGAACACGCAGGCGGTAGTCAACGTCTCCCCCGACCTCGTGGATCAGGGTGTGCCGCCGGATGAGCTCGATGGCCGGCAGGAAGCGACGGCGCTGCAGGCCGTTCTCGTAGAGATTGTCGGGTTCGACGTTGGACGTCGCCACCAGCGTCACGCCACGCTGGAACAGCGCGGCAAGCAGCTCTGCCAGAATCATGGCGTCGCCGATGTCGGACACCGCAAACTCGTCGAAGCAGAGCACGCGCGCTTCGCCGGCAAACCCCTCTGCCACTTTCTGCAGCGGGTTGGGTGTGCCCGAAAGGCTCGTCAGCTGACGGTGAACGCGCTGCATGAAGCGGTGAAAGTGCATGCGCAGGCGGACGTCCTCCGGCAGGCACTCGTAAAAAAGATCCATGAGCAGGGTCTTGCCACGGCCAACGGTTCCCCACAGATACAGGCCATTGACCGGCTCGGGGTCCGTCCCGATGCTCACCATGCGCAGGGCGCGCCGCATCCGGCTGGCATGCTGCCTTTCCCGCGCCATGACGGCGCGGTGCAGCTCGTCCAGCAGCCCGGCAACCTCCCGCTGCGCAGGATCGTCAAAGAAGCCGCTACGCGTGAGCTGTTCTTCGTATTTCTGCAACGGCGACATCGGCGGAACTTTACTTGCTCGGTCGGGAAAGGCGCAATCGGCCGCGCCGCGCTCGTCCGCAAGCGTGGGCCGAGGCCACCGCGCGGCGCGAAGCGGGTTTTTCTGTTAACGTCCGCCGCCTATGCGCGAGCTGGTTCGCTACATCCTGGTCCCCGCCCTGGTCGGGGGTGCCGTCGGTCTGGTCGTGATGCTCACCAGCCAGGTGAACGGACCACCCCAGAAGCCCGGATACGCTGCGGCGGTGAAACGCGCTGCCCCCGGCGTCGTCAACATCTACTCGTCTAAGCTGGTGCGGCATCCCATGTGCGAGCTGCCGCGGTTCCGGGACTGGTGCGAACGGTTCGCAGGCGCCGACCGCGGCCAGATGCAGAACTCGCTAGGCTCAGGCGTCATCGTCCGGGAGGACGGTTACATCCTGACCAACAACCACGTGATCGACGGCGCCGACGAGATCATCGTCGCCTTCTCCGACGGTCAGGCCACCACGGCAACCCTCGTGGCCAGCGACCCCGAGACCGACCTTGCCGTCATCCGCGTGCTGGCCTCGGGGCTGACGCCCGTGCCGCGGGATCCCGACAGCGCCGTTGAGGTCGGCGACGTCGCGTTGGCCATCGGCAACCCGTTCGGCATAGGCCAGACGGTCTCCAGCGGCATCATCAGCGCAAAGGGCCGCGTGGGCATCAGCCGCAGCCCGTACGAGGACTTCATTCAGACCGACGCAGCCATAAACCCCGGCAACTCAGGCGGCGCGCTCATCGACGCCAACGGCAACCTGATCGGCATCAACACGCTGATCTTCTCGCGGTCCGGCGGCTCCGAGGGCATCGGGTTCGCCATACCCGCACAACTNNTATCTCGGCGTCGAGCTCTCGAGCACGCCGCCAGCCGGCACGGGCGTCGGCCTGGAGGTCACCAGACTCATAGCCGACAGCCCCGCCGCTCTGGCCGGATTGCAACCGGGGGATCTGATCCTGTCCATCAACGAGCAACCGGCCGTGAGCGCGGCCGGGGTCACCCGGCTGATCGCTCACGTGGAGCCGGGCAACGAGTTGGAGATCGAGGTTCTGCGCGGGAATCGCCAGATCTCGCTCACAGCGCGTGCCGGTGAGCGCCCGCAGCCCTGACGGCCGTTCCGTTCCGCTAGCGGTTGTGATCCAGCCCGGTAACCCTGACTTCTGCCGCCCTGGCGTGGGCTTCGAGCCCCTCCCCCCGGGCAAGGGTGGCCGAGGCGCGGGCCAGTGTTTCTGACCCCGAGGGGCTCAGCCGGATCACCGAGCTGCGCTTGACGAAATCGTAAACCCCCAGAGGGGACGAGAACCTGGCCGTCCCGAATGTCGGCAGCACGTGGCTCGGACCCGCCACGTAGTCGCCCATCACCTCCGGCGAGTGCGCGCCGACGAAGATGGCGCCGGCGTTACGAACTTCGGGCAGGAGCGCATCCGGATCCGCGACGGCCAGCTCCAGGTGCTCGGGGGCGATGCGGTTGGCAAGCGCCACGGCCTCGGCAAGATCCGCCGCGTGGATCAAGGCACCGCGAGCGGCGAGGGAGGCACGAATGGTCGCCGCCCTGGTGCGTTCCCCGATGAGGGAGACCAGGGCCTCGTGAACGGCATCCAGCACGTCCGGGTCCGGACTGACCAGGATGGCCTGTGCCGAAGCGTCGTGCTCCGCCTGAGAGAACAGGTCCAATGCCAGCCACTCGGGCGGCGCCGAATCGTCGGCGATCACGAGCACCTCGCTGGGCCCGGCGATGACGTCGATGCCGACGGTGCCGAACACCAGGCGCTTGGCCGCCGCGACGTAAGCGCCACCAGGGCCGACGATCTTGTCCACTTTCGGAATCGTTGGCGTGCCGTAGGCCAATGCGGCCACGGCCTGGGCGCCGCCAACGGAGAACACCCGGTCGACGCCGGATGCATGGGCCGCGGCGAGCACCAGGGGCGTGCGCACGCCGTCCGGCGTGGGAACCGTCATGATGATCTCGCCCACGCCCGCGACCCGCGCGGGCACCGCCGTCATCAGCACCGTGGACGGGTAAGCGGCCTGGCCACCGGGCACGTAGATGCCAACCCGCTCTAGGGCCGTCACGCGCTGGCCCAGCCGGTTGCCGTCACCGTCGGTATATTCCCAGTCTTCGGCCAGCTGATGCGCGTGATAATCACGAATGCGGCGGGCGGCCAGGTTCAAGGCGTCTCGGTCCGCGGCGGCCAGCCCGTCGAAGGCGGCTTTCAGCTCCGAAGCTGGAATCTCCAGGGCGGCGGCGCTTTCGCACTCGTAGCGATCGTGCCTGGCAGTCAGCGCAAGCAGGGCGTCATCGCCATCGACCCGAACCGCCTGGATCACGTCGGCCGCCGCGCGCGTCACCTCGTCCTCGAAGCTCGTCTCCCAATGCAGGAGCGCGGCGAGACGTTCCGGGAAGTCCGCATCGCCCGTCGAGAGCCGCGCAATATCGAGCACCGGGTCCGTCATCCCGTCACGTCCCGCAGGCTGCAGATGAGGCTCTGCACCGCCTCGAAGCGCGTCTTCATGGCGGCCCGGTTGACGATCATGCGCGAGGAAACGTGGGCAATGGTCTCCAGGGCTTCCAGACCGTTCGCGCGCAGCGTGTTTCCGGTGTCCACGATGTCCACGATGCAGTCGGCCAGGTTCATGAGCGGCGCGATCTCCATGGCGCCGTTGAGCTTGATGATGGATACCTGACGCCCCTGGCCTTCGAAGTAGCGCCGCGCCACCCTGGGGAACTTCGTGGCCACCCGAAGCTTGCCGTCTCCCAGACCCGTGCCCACCGGAGCAGCTACCATGATGCGGCATCGTGCGATGCCGAGATCCAGGCGTTCGTAGTAGCCCGCGCTGCCGCCGTGCTCCAGCAGCGTGTCCTTGCCCACTATGCCCACGTCCGCGGCGCCGTACTCCACGTAGGTCGGCACGTCGGCACCACGCATGACCACCAGGCGGTGCTCCCCCTCCCGGCTCGCAATGATGAGCTTGCGGCTTCCCGCGGGATCTTCCTCCAACACGATGCCGGCCGAAGCGAGCAGCGGGAGCGACTCCTCCAGAATGCGGCCCCGGTTGAGCGCTATGGTCAGGCCCATGTCAACTCCTCTCGATCAGCCCGAAACGCGCTGGACCTCAGCGCCGAGCAACTTGAGCTTCTCCTCGATGGTCTCGTAGCCACGGTCGATGTGATAGATCCGGTCGATGAGCGTAGTGCCTTCCGCAACGAGCGCAGCCACGACCAGGCTGAACGACGCTCTCAAGTCCGTCGCCATGACGGGGGCCGCCTTAAGCGACGGGACGCCCTGCACGGAAACGCTGGAGGGGCCATGCAGCTCGATGTCCGCGCCCAGCCGCGACAGCTCCTGAACGTGCATGAAGCGGTTCTCGAAGATGGTCTCCGTCACCTCGCTGTTCCCTTCCGCGATGGCATTCATCGCCAGGTACTGAGCCTGCATGTCCGTGGGAAAGCCGGGATAGGGCTCGGTGGTGATGTCCACCGCGCGCGGGCGCCGCCCCTGCATGTCGAGTTCGATCCAGTCGTCGCCAACCTCGATCGCTGCGCCGCTCTCCGCAAGCTTGTCGAGCACGGCGGTGAGCGTGTCGGGCCGAACGTCCACCAGTCGAACCTTGCCGCCCGTGGCCGCAACCGCAATCAGATACGTCCCCGCCTCGACCCGATCAGGCATAACCCGATACTCGCACCCGTGCAGCCGGGGCACGCCCTCGATGCGGATCTCCGCGGTGCCGTGGCCAGAGATCTTCGCGCCCATGGCGTTCAGAAAATCCCCCAGATCGGTGACCTCGGGTTCGCAGGCCGCGTTGCCCAATCGCGTGACCCCTTCGGCCAGCGTCGCGGCCATCATGAGGTTCTCCGTCGCGCCCACCGTCACCATCTCGAAATCGAAGTCGGCTCCGCGCAGCCGTCCGCCGACCTTGCCCCGGACGTAGCCTTCGCGCACCGAGATGTCCGCGCCCAGAGCCTCCAGGCCTTTGACGTGCTGGTCTACGGGGCGCGCACCGATGGCGCAACCGCCCGGCAGGGAGACCTCCGCCTCGCCGAACCGCGCGAGAAGCGGCCCGAGCACGACGAAGGAGGCGCGCATGGTTTTCACCAGCTCGTAGGGGGCCCGCAGTTGCTCCAGACGTTCCGCCGACACCTGGACGCGCATCTTCTCGTCGACCAGCACGCGCGCGCCCATGCAGCCGAGCAGCTCGATCATGGTGGTGACGTCCTGCAGATGGGGCACGTTGCTCAAGGTCACGGGCTCGTCGGCCAGAAGCGTGCCGGCAAGGATCGGCAGCGCCGCGTTCTTGGCACCCGAGATCCGCAGCGAGCCGGACAACGTGCGCCCGCCCGTTATGCGGAGCTTATCCACTGTTACCCGCCGCCTCCTCGGGTGTGAGGGCGCGAATGCTGACGGCGTGCAGGCGACCGTCCTGGATGAAGGCGTCGATACATCCGTACACCGCCTGCTGCTTGCGGACGCGCGTCATGCCCTCGAAGATGCGGCTGACCACCGTGATCATCGCGCGGTTGCCCTCGACGACGACCTCCACGCGCAACGCGTCGTCCTCATCGGAAAGCCGTTGCCTTATGCTTGCCGCGATTTCGTCCTGCATGTCCCGCTCTGCCGCAGTCGGTGTACGTTCAGCCCGCCGCGTCCGAGGAGAGCGGCAGAACTTCCATCAGCCCGGAAATTTCGATGATGCTGAGCAAATCCTGGGGGGCGCCAGCATAAACCACCTCCTGCCCCCGCGCATGGGCAAAGCGAAACCAGGCCATAAGAAGGGCAACGGCAATGCTGTTGCAGCTCTCGAGCCCGGTGAGGTCGACGACGGCCCGCTCGCCGACGCTTTCGGCAAGGTACTGCTCGCCGGCCGACCTGACGCTGGCGAAGTTGCCGAAGTCGACGAGCGGCGGCGGGGAGAACGCGCTCAACGAGCGCCGCCCGTTTCGCCAGCTTCGGTGCTAGCCGCTTCATCGGCGGGCTGATCCGAGTCCGCGGTATCAGCGCCCGGGGTCTCGTTTGCCAGCAGCTGCGCCCACGCATCGATAACCTTGTCCAGGTTGCCCCCGTAACGCTGATCCTGAACCGCGCTGGCAAACTGGCTGCGGTAGGTAAGGCCGATGTTCACGCCGTTGACGATGATGTTCCCCATGCGCCAGGCACCATCTTTGCCCAGGGCCATGGAGTAAACGACCGGATACACCTCACCCGCATTGGTGCGGATCTCCATCTTCACGCTTTCGCGGCGGGGGCTCTGCGGCGGCCGCTCGGACGGCACGACGACCACCTCGCCGTCCCTGAACTCGGTGAGCGCCAGCGCGTAGGTTCGAACCAGACCCCACTTAAAGGTGTCAGCGAAGCGCTCACGCTGCTCGGGCGTAGCGGATTTGTAGTGGACGGCCATGACGCTGCGCGCAAACCGCTTGAAATCCACCACTGGGGCCAGCAGCGCTTCCACCTCTCCGTAAAAACGTTCCGGGTCTTCTTTGGCGTAGGGTCTGGATGCGTCGATGAGCGCAAGCATCTCGTCCGAAGTGTACTCGACCACCTCGGTCGCGGTGCGGGTCGCCGCTTGCGAGGGCTCCATGGCGCGGACCGGCGCGAGGCTTGCGAGCAGCAGGACGGCCACGCAGATCGACAGTCCCGGAATCGGCCCGAAGGGGTAGAACATTCGCATCGTCATCAGCCTGCTCCAAGCCGCGTTATGAGGTCGCCGACGAGGTTTTCCAGCACCAGCGCACCCTGGGTATCGTAAATTGGATCGCCGTCAGCCAGGGTCTCGTCATCTGCTCCCGGTAACAGGTTAACGTAGCGCGCGCCGAGAATTCCCTCAGTGAGGATCTGGGCCCCCGTGTCGGCGGAGAGCCCGCCGGGCTTGCCGTCGATCTCCAGCGTCACGACGGCCTCACCGTATAACGTGTCCACTTCGATGCCCGCGACCCGCCCGATCTGGACCCCAGCAATGCTCACCTTGGCGCGCTCGCGCAGGCCAGCCACGTCGTCGAAACGGGCCACCACCTCGTAGCTGCCCCGATCCGCGTCCAGGCTGATCCCGCTGACCTTCACGGCAAGGAACACGAGAGCGAGGATCCCGGCGAGCATGAACGCGCCAACGCTGATCTCTATCGTCCGTATGTGCATCAGTTGAACTCTCCGTACATGCTCAGCGTGAGCAAGAAGTCCATTGCGAGAACCATGACCGAGGAAACCACGACGGTCCTGGTCGTGGCCAGGCCGATTCCTTCAGCGGTCGGTTCGGTATCGTACCCCTGAAACACGGCGATCCAAGTGACGACCACCGCAAACACGACGCTCTTCAACATCCCTTTGCCCACGTCGTGCCACAACTCCACCGCATCCTGCATGCCTGACCAGAAACCGCCGGGATCGCCGCCCAGCCACTCGACGGCAACCACGAGCCCGCCGTATATGGCCACCACATTGAAGATGGCGGTGAGCAGCGGCATGCTGATCACGCCGGCCCACAGCCGGGGTGCGACGATCCGGTGAAGGGGGTCCACCCCCATCATCTCCATGCTGGACAGCTGCTCGGTGGTCTTCATGAGCCCGATCTCCGCCGTGATGGCCGATCCCGCGCGCCCGGCGAACAGCAGGCCGGTGACCACCGGCCCAAGCTCCCGCAGCAGCACCAGGGCGAGCCCCAGACCCACCGAATCCTCGGCACCGAAGCGCGCGAGTTGGGTGTGAAACTGCAAGGCGATCACCGCACCGATGGAGAAAGCGGACAACACGATGATGATCAGCGACAGCACGCCCACGTGATAGATCTGTCGCACGAGCAGGCGCAGGTCTCCCGGCCCCGGGACACCGGCGAGCGCGGTGAACCACATGATGGTCGCCCGCCCCAGACTCGCCATGCGGTCCAGGCTGCGACCACCAAGGCTGCGAAGGAACTGGATCACGCGTTCGCGTCCCCGAGCACGTCGTAGAGGAACTCGTCTGCCGGATAGTGGAACGGCACCGGGCCGTCCGGCGATCCGTGCATGAACTGGTGCACCCTGGGAGAGTCGTCCAGCGACAGCGTCTCGGGAGCGCCCGAGCCGATGATGCTGCCATCGGCGATCAGGTAGACCTGGTCCGCGATGCTGATGGTCTCGCGGATGTCGTGGGAAACCACGAGGCTCGTCGTTTTAAGGGAATGATTGAGGCTCTCGATCAGGCTCAACAACACCCCCATGGCGATGGGATCCTGCCCGGTGAAGGGCTCGTCGTACATCAGCAGGTTCGGGTCGAGCGCGATGGCGCGTGCCAAGGCGACACGTCGCGACATGCCACCGGAAAGCTGGCTCGGCATGAGGTCCCGGGCACCACGCAACCCCACGGCGTTGAGCTTCATGAGAACCAGGTCGCGAATCGTATCCTCGGGAAGGTCGGTGTGAACACGCAGGGGAAACGCTACGTTCTCGAAGACGCTGAGATCCGTGAACAACGCCGACGACTGAAAGAGCATGCCCATGTCCTTGCGCAGCTCGAACAGATCGCGCCGCGAGAGCCCGCAGACGTCCCGGCCGTCGATCAGAACCACCCCGCTGTCCGGCCGCACCTGTCCTCCGATAATCCGCAGCAGCGTGGTCTTGCCGGTGCCGCTGGGGCCCATGATGGCCGTGATCTTGCCGCGGGGCACCGACAGATTGAGGTCGTCGAAAATGACCCGGTCACCGCGGACGAACGAGAGATTGCGGATCTCGATGAGATTGTCGTCATCGCCGGTCATGAACGTCTGGGGTCGTGAGCAAGACGCGCGCAACTATAACATCGCGGGCCGGAGTTGGCTGGCGGGCGCGTTGCGACTAAAGTGGCGATCTTGACTAAGAATCATCACAATCCCGACGGCGCCGGACGATGCTGCTCTCGATAGCCGCGCTGATCGCTGGCTTCATGACCCTGCTCTGGAGCGCCGATCGATTTCTTGCCGGGGCGGCCAGCACCGCAGGGCATCTGGGCGTATCCAAGATGCTCATCGGCTTGACCGTGGTCTCGCTGGGAACTTCCGCTCCCGAGATCCTGGTGGCACTGACCGCCGCGGTAGAGGGCAACCCGCTGCTCGCCGTGGGCAACGCCATCGGCTCGAACATCGCAAACATCGGTCTAGTGCTGGGCATCACCGCGCTCATCGTTCCGTTGCCGTTCTCGCAGACTGTGCTGCGAGCGGAGCTTCCGTGGCTGCTCGGGGCCACCTTTCTCGCGCTGGCCCTGCTCTTCGACCTGGAATTGTCGGCCCTGGACTCGTTGTTCCTGCTGGCCGGACTCGGCGTGATTCTATGGCGCCTGGTGCGCAATCAGCAGTCAGCCGGCAGCGAGCTGGCGGAAAGCATCACCGAGGAGCTGGAGGATCTGCCCCAGATGTCGCGCGGCCAGGCCGTCCTGTGGCTGCTGATGGGTTTGCTGATCCTGCTCGCCAGCGCCGAGATCCTCGTCTGGGCCGCCAGCGACATTGCCGACCGCCTGGGCGTAAACGACATCATCATCGGCCTGACCATCGTTGCCATCGGCACGAGCCTGCCAGAGCTGGCAGCCACCGTCGGCTCCGCGCTGAAGGGCCACACGGACATCGCGATCGGCAACGTCGTGGGCTCCAACATCCTCAATATCCTGGCGGTGCTCGCAGTGCCTGGCCTGGTGGATCCGATCCAACTCGAGAACGTCTGGCTGTGGCGCGATGGCGGCATGATGCTGGCACTTACGCTGCTGCTGGCGGTCTTTGCATACGCCGTCGGCTCCCAGCCGGTGATCACGCGCTTCGAGGGCACCGTAATGGTGTGTGCCTGGTTCGGGTACAACGCGCTGCTGGTATCCCAGGCCCAGGTCACCTGATGGCTTTCCCGGCGCCGGTGCTCGAGCGCGCCGCGAACATAGAGCTGGTGGCGTTCGACGTGGACGGCGTGCTCACCGACGGCAAGCTCTACTACGCTGACGATGGCCGCGAGCTGAAAGCCTTCCACGTTCAGGACGGCGCCGCGTTGAAGCTCATGCTCTCCCATGGAATCGTCGTCGCCATCATCACCGGCCGGACCTCCAGCGTCGTGTCGCGACGGGCGCAGGAGCTTGGCATCGACCATGTCTACCAGGGCGTCATGGACAAGGGCGCCGCTCTCGCCGAGCTGACGGCAACGGTTGGCACGACCCTCGAGCGAGCCGCGTACGTTGGCGACGACCTGCCGGACCTCGGCGTTTTCGACAAGGCCGGCATGGCCATCAGCGTTCCGAACGCGCACCCGGTAGCAGCGGCCGCCGCCCACTACGTAACCCTGACGGCCGGCGGCGCGGGAGCGGCACGGGAGATCGCTCAGCTTTTCCTCGAGGCCCGGGGTACATGGCCCTACGGGTGATCGGCTGAGTCGTGCGCAGGCGCTCGAAATGGGAACGATGGTCGACCTGGGCGGTCATCGTGAGCGTGGCCGTGGCCGGGGTCATGCTACTCAGCGAACCGCTCGAGCCAGCGCCTGAGGAGGAGGTTCTGCCCAGCATCGTCTCCGAGGAGCCGGACCTCTACATCGAAGACGCCGTCATCACCCAGTACCTGCCAAGCGGAACCGTTCACTACCGGCTGATGTCGAAATTGTTGAGGCAGTTTGAGGCGGACGAGCTCGTCCGGTTGACCGAGCCACGACTCGTCGTCAACAGCGAGACCCGTGCGCCGTGGCGCGTGCAATCGGAGCACGGCTACGTGCGTCGCCTGCGCGCGGCCGAGCGGAGCGGCGACGGTGAAGAGGTGGTTTTTCTGCGCGAGGACGTTCAGCTCGAGCAGCGGGAACCGGACGGACGCCACATGCGTCTGACCACGTCGACGCTTTACGTGTTTCCGGAGCGAGAGTACGCCGAGACTGACCGCGATGTTATGATCGACACTCATGCCGGCCGAACCACGGCCACGGGACTCAAAGGTGACTTGCAGCGTGGATTGCTACAGCTGTCCTCCTCAGATCGACGCCGCGTGCACACGATTCTGCTGCCAGATCAGTTCAAGTAGCGTGTTGCGGGTCTTCGCACTCAGCGCCGTGCTGCTCGCTCCCGGCGCGCTCGCTCTGCCCGAGGATGCCGACCAGCCCATCCACATCCGCGCCAACAGCGCGGAGATGGATCAGGAACAGGGCGTCGTCATCTATCGGGGGGACGTCCAGGTAGACCAGGGAACCCTGCGCGTCACCGCGGACGAGATGACGGTGGAGTACGAGGAACAGGAGGTGATACGCATCACCGCCAAGGGGGAGCCGGCCCATTACCGGCAGCAGATCGAGCTCGACGAGGAAGAGGTTCGAGCCCGGTCGTCGACCATCATCTACCACACCCGCGACGAGCGCATTGACCTGGTCGGCGACGCCTTCCTCACCCAGGAAGGCAACGAGATCACCGGGGACCTCATCGAGTACGACATCGTCGCCGGCAAGGTGGATGCCAAAGCCGAGAGTGAAACGCCGGTGCGGATGATCCTCCAGCCTGCTCGCAAGAAACCCGACGACGAGTAGGCACCTCCATGCCCACACTGGACGTTCGCTCTCTGCGCAAACAGTACCGTAACAAGGTCGCGGTGGAAGACGTCAGCCTGCACGTCAGTACCGGGGAGATCGTCGGCCTGCTGGGGCCCAACGGCGCCGGCAAGACCACCACCTTCTACATGATCGTCGGCCTGCTGCGCGCCGATGGAGGTGACATCTATCTGGATGAGCAGCGGATCACCCAGACTCCGATGCACATGCGGGCCCGGGCGGGGATCGGCTATCTCCCCCAGGAGGCGAGCGTTTTCAGAAAGCTCAGCACCGAGAACAACGTGCGAGCCATCCTGGAGTTGCGACGCGATCTGAATCGCGCCGAGCGTCAGGCCATGCTCGAACAGCTGATCGAGGAGTTTCACTTGGGGGGGGTTCGCGAGTCCCTGGGTGAGCGGCTCTCGGGCGGCGAGCGCCGGCGCCTGGAGATCGCCCGGGCGCTGGCCATGGAGCCGAGCTTCATGCTGCTGGACGAGCCCTTCGCGGGCGTCGATCCCATATCCGTCGGGGACATCAAGAGGGAGATCCGCGATCTTGCGGCCCGCGGGATCGGCGTGCTCATCACCGATCACAATGTCAGGGACACTCTGGACATTTGTGACCGGGCCTACATCGTGCATGAGGGCCACATCATTGCAGAAGGTGATTCTGGCGCCATACTTGCAGACGAGAAGGTCAAAAACGTATATCTGGGCGAGAGCTTTTCTCTTTGAGCCGGGCCGGACTCCTCGAGCAGAGCCCTGCAGCACAAGTCGCTCTGGCGTGACCGCCCGGTCAGGACGAGCGTCAAGCCCGTCAAGCTTTTTGGCCCACTAGGACAACAGCCGGCAATACGGCCGCGCGGAAGGACGACCGCTCACCAGAGCCCTTGGTTTGTATGAAACAGACTCTGTCGCTCAAGCTCGGACAGCAGCTCACCATGACGCCGCAGCTGCAGCAGGCCATCAGGCTGCTGCAGCTGTCGTGCCTGGATCTGCGCCAGGAGATTCAGGAAGCCCTTGAGGGCAACCCGATGCTCGAGCTCGACGAGGAGGACGCAGCCGAGGACGCGACGATTACCGCGGCTGAGGCAGATCGGCCCGCTAGCGACGGGGACGAGGAACTCGACGGCGTAGACGCAAACCTCGAGGCCGATGTCATCGACGACCTGCCGGTGGACACCAGCTGGGACGAGATCTACCAGCCCGCTCCCGCCCCGGTGGCGAGCGATTCCGAGTCCTGGGACTTCGACACCCGCAACGCGCCCGAGGAGACCCTGCAGGACCACCTGCTCTGGCAACTCAACCTCACGCCCATGTCCGACTCGGACCGGGTCATCGCCATGGCGATCATCGATGCCATCAACCCGGATGGGATGCTGACGACGAGCGTGGAGGATTTGGTCACGTCACTGGGGGGCATGCTGGACGAGGACCCGGAGATCGCCGAAGCAGAGGTCGTGGCGGTGCTGAAGCAGGTTCAGCACTTCGACCCCATCGGCGTCGGCGCCCGGGATCTGGGCGAGTGCCTGAAGATCCAGCTCGAGCAGCTGCCGGCGGGCACTCCCTGGCTCGCGGAGTCCTTGATCCTCGTCGAAGAGCACCTGGCCCTGCTGGCCGGCCGTGATTTCGCCACCTTGAAGCGACGGACCAAACTCGGCGAGGAAGAGCTCGGCGAGGTCGTTAGGCTGATCCAGACGCTGAATCCGCGCCCGGGCACGGCCGTGGCCCAGGAGGCGGCCGAGTACGTCGTCCCCGACGTCATCGTCTCGAAGAAAGAGGGGCGCTGGCTGGTGGAGCTCAACCCCGACGCGACCCCGGGCTTGAGAATCAACGCCGGTTACGCCCGGCTCGTGAAGCGGGCGGACAACAGCGCCGATAACAACTTTCTGCGCGACCATCTTCAGGAGGCACGGTGGTTCCTGAAAAGCCTGCAGAGCCGCAACGAGACGCTGCTCAAGGTCGCCACCCGCATCGTGGAGCATCAGCGGGGTTTCCTGGAGTACGGCGAAGAGGCCATGAAGCCGCTGGTGCTGAACGAGATCGCCGAGGCTGTGGAAATGCACGAATCGACCATCTCGCGCGTCACGAGCCGCAAGTACATGCACACGCCCCGGGGCATCTTCGAGCTGAAATATTTCTTTTCCAGCCACGTTTCCACGGCCAGCGGCGGCGAGGTTTCGAGCACGGCCATCCGCGCGCTGATCAAGAAGCTGACGGCCGATGAAAATCCGAGAAAACCGTTGAGCGACAGCCGCATCGCTACGATACTGGCCGAGCAGAACATCAACGTCGCCAGGCGTACCGTGGCCAAATATCGAGAGTCGATGGCCATACCACCGTCCAACGAGCGCAAGCGCCTGGTTTGATCATCCATGAAGGCACGCGACGCAACTCGACATCAACAGCAACACAAGGAGCCAGCATGCAGTTGAGCATCTCCGGTCATCACATCGACGTCACCGACGCCCTGCGGAACTACGTGACCGAAAAAATGCAGAAACTGGAGCGCCATTTCGATCAAATTACCAACGTCCACGTGGTGCTGAGCGTCGAGAAGCTGCGTCATCGTGCCGAGGCGACCATACACGCGAGCGGGACCGAGGTGTTCGCCGACTGCGACTGCGACGACCTCTACGCCGCCATCGACGGGCTGACGGACAAGCTCGACCGGCAGGTCCTCAAGCACAAGGAGAAGCTGCTGGACCGACAACAACGTCGAGGACGCTGAGCAGGACCCATGCCGGACATCACCACCATACTCAGCCCGGCTTGCACGAAGGCTTCCATCGAAGCGCACTCGCGCAAGCGCGCTTTAGAGGCGGCCGCAGATCTGGTAGCCGAGCAACATCCCGATCTGTCCGCGCGCAAGCTTTTCGATGAGCTGATGGCGCGCGAGCGCCTCGGCAGCACGGGGCTCGGCGACGGCGTCGCCATCCCTCACTGCCGGATTCCCTGCGAGCAGATTACCGGTGCCCTGCTCCGCCTCCAGGAGCCCGTGGACTACGAATCCATGGACGACGAGCCGGTGGACCTGCTGTTCGTGCTGGCGGTGCCGTCTGAGGAGACCACGGCTCATCTGGACCTGCTGGCCGCCCTGGCGCGGATCTTCGGCGATCCGGAAAACCGCAGACGCCTGCGCAGCAGCGGGACGGATGAGGCGCTCTATCAGGAACTGGTGGGGCTTTTCAGCAGTCAGGCCGCATGAAGCTCATCGTCATCAGCGGTCGGTCCGGGTCCGGGAAGAGCACGGCCCTGCGGGCGCTCGAGGATGCCGGCTACAACTGCATCGACAACTTTCCCGTCGACCTGCTCCCACACCTCATCGCGAACGCCCGGCGGGGCGCGGAACCGAAGCCGGACCTGGCCGTGTGCATCGATGCGCGCAACCCTGATCTGGAAGCGTTTCCTCAGATCATCGAGTCTCTACGCTCTCCCAGCGTGGACCTGGAAGTCATCTTCATGGACGCCCAGAGCGCAACGCTGGTCAAGCGCTTCAGCGAGACGCGGCGCCGTCACCCCCTGACCGGCGAGGGCAAGGATCTTCTCCAGGCCATCGAGTCGGAGGACGCGATACTGGAGCCCATCGCTGGTCTTGCCGACCTCAGCATCGACACCACCACCATGAGAGGCAGCGCGCTGACCGAGCTCGTGCGCAGCCGGATCGCCCACAAACGTACGCAATCCCTCTCCCTTCTGTTTCGCTCCTTCGGGTTCAAGTTCGGCGTGCCGGTGGACGCGGACTTCGTCTTCGACATCCGCTGCCTGCCGAACCCCTACTGGAACGAGACCCTGCGCCCGCTGACGGGCACGGACGAAGCGGTGATCTCTTTTCTGGAAGCGGAAGAGGCGGTCGGTCAGATGTTCTCGGACATCCAGTCGTTTCTGGAACGCTGGATCGCGGCCTTCGAGAAGGACAACAGGGCCTACATGAACGTCGCGCTCGGCTGCACCGGCGGGCAGCACCGCAGCGTCTACATGGCGGAGAAGCTTGCCGCGCACTTCTCTCCGCAGCGGCCCAACGTGCTGGTAAGGCACCGCGAGATGGCCGGTTCCTGAGCCCGACCGTGCGGGAGGGAAAGATCACCATCGTCAACCGGCTGGGGCTGCACGCCCGAGCCGCGGCGAAGTTCGTTAACCTGGCGAAGACGTTCTCCAGCCAGGTGGAGCTGACCCGGGACGCCGAGCGTGTCGACGGCAAGAGCATCATGAGCGTCATGCTGCTCGCCGCCCCCATCGGCACCGAGCTGCTTCTGCACGTATCGGGGCCGGATGAGGACGAGGCCTTCGAAGCCCTGGAGGAACTCGTCGCCGACCGCTTCGGAGAGGGTGAGTGATCGGACCGTGCACCCGGTAATCTGCGCGCGCCCATGAGTTTCGGAAACCGCGTGGACTTTCAGGAGCGGCTCAGGGAAGTCATTCGCCTTTACGGCAGCGGCAGCCTGGACGAGACCAGGTTCCTGCTCGAGTCCCTGCGCGCACCCGAGATCGCCAACCTCCTGGAGTCCACCCCGCCCAAGGTCCGCCGGGTGATCTGGGGACTACTGGACGAGGAGGACGAAAACCAGGCCATTCAGCATCTCCGCGAGGACGTTCGGGCCGACTTTCTCGAGTCCATGGACACCGAGAGGTTGGTCGCCGCCGGCGTGGACCTGGAGGACGACGACTTCGCCGACATTCTCCAGGAGCTGCCCGCAACCATCTCCAATCAGGTGTTGGCATCGCTGGATCAGAGCGACCGGGCCCGGGTTGAGACCGTGCTCTCCTACCCCGAGGACAGCGCCGGCGGGATCATGAACACCGACACGATCACGGTGCGGCCACGGCACTCCGTGGAGCTGGTGCTGCGCTATCTGCGCCTGCGCAAGGACCTGCCGGAAGCCACCGATGCGCTCATCGTGGTGAACCAGAGGGACGAATACGTCGGCATGGTGTCGCTGGCGAGCCTGATCACCTCGGACCCCACCGTGACCGTTCGCGAAGTGATGGATACCGAGGCGGAGTCGATCCCCGCCGAAACGCCGGATACAGAGGTTGCCCGACTGTTTTCCGAGCAGGATCTGATCTCCGCGCCCGTCGTCGATGAGGACGGCCGCCTGATCGGCCGGATCACCATCGACGACGTAGTCGACGTCATCATCGAGGATGCCGACGAAGCGGTGCTGGCCAGAGCCGGCCTGGACCTGGAGGACGACACCTTCGCGCCCATCATGAAGTCGGTAAAAAGCCGCGCCCTTTGGCTCGGCGTCAATCTTCTGACCACGTTCATGGCCGCCGCGGTGATCAACGTCTTCGAGGAAACCATCGCAAAGGTGGTCGCCCTGGCGGTGCTGATGCCCATCGTCGCCAGCATGGGCGGCATCGCCGGCACCCAGACCCTGACGCTGGTCATCCGCGGCATTGCCGTAGGGCAGCTGGGTCGCGCCAACCTGCCCTATCTGCTCAACCGGGAGTTTCTCGTCGCCGTGCTGAACGGCCTGATGCTCGCCGTGGTGGTGGCCTTTGCCGCGGCTGCCGCCTTCGGCGACCCCGTGCTGGGCTTCGTCATCGCGCTGGCCATGCTGATCAACCTGCTGGTCGCCGCTGTGTCGGGAACCCTGTTACCAAGCATTCTCAATGCCTTGCGCATCGATCCGGCCATCGCCGGCGGCGTAGTGCTGACCACCATCACAGACGTGACGGGCTTCTTCACCTTTCTCGGCCTCGCCACCTGGGCCTACGCGTAATCGCTCGGGCCGACCGGTTACGACCCCGCGACCGTCATCGACCCGATGAGCACGCTGGGGGTTCGCACGTTGCCGCGCTCGTCCAGGTCGTCGCCCAGAGCCTGTACGTCCTGCAGCATATCCTTCAGGTTGGCCGCAATGGTCACCTCGTGAACCGGGTATGCGATAGCCCCGTTCTCGACCCAGAATCCCGCAGCGCCCCGCGAGTAGTCACCGGTAACCGGATTGACCCCCTGACCCATCAGCTCCGTGACCAGCAGCCCGGAGCCAATGGAGCGGTATAGCTCGTCCACCGGCACGGTGCGGCCCGTGAGCAGCAGGTTGAATACGCCTCCGGCATTGCCCGTCGTCGGCATGCCGAGCTTGCGGCCGGAGTACGTGGACAGCACATAGCTTCGCACGACGCCGTCCTCCACGAAGTGCTTGGCGGAGGTGGCCACCCCGTCGCCGTCGAAACCGGAGCTGCCGATACGGCCGGGCAGGTGCGGCTCCTCGAGGACGCCGAGATGCGGCGCCGCAACGTTTTTGCCGAGCGAATCCAGCAGAAACGAGGCTTTCCGGTAAAGGCTTCCTCCGCTCAATGCCCCCACCAGATGCCCCACCAAGCCGCCGGCCATCTGCGCGGAGAAGACGACGGGAAACCGGCCGGTCTGCGGCTTGCGGGGCGACAGCCGCGCCACCACCCTGCGAGCCGCTTCCGCCCCGACGCTCTCCACGCCCTCCAGCCCCTCGGGGTCCCGCGCAAGGCTGTACCAGTAGTCCCGCTGCATGCCCGAGTCGTCCGCCGCGATGAGCACGCAGCTCACGCTGTGTCTGGTTCCGAGGTAGCTGCCGATAAACCCATGACTGTTGCCGTAGACCCGGCACGCTTGCTGCGTGCTGACCTGGGCGCCGTCGGAGTTCACGATGCGTTCGTCCCGGCCGAGCCCGGCGGCTTCGCAGGCGATCGCCAGGCGCTCCGCTTCGCCGACGTCCATGGGCCAGGGGTGATACATATCGAGCTCGGGTAAGGCTCGCGGCATCAACGCGGCTTCCGCCAGTCCGTTGCAGGGATCCTCCTGCGTGTGCCGAGCAATGTCCCGGGCGGCGCGCACCGTGTCCTCGATGGCCGTCGCGCTGCTGTCAGAAGTGCTCGCCGAGCCTTTGCGCAACCCGAAATAGACTGTGATTCCGAAACCCCGGTCCTGGTTGAACTCGACGGTCTCCAGCTCGCCCTTGCGCACGGAGACGGATAGGCCGGCATCCTCGTTCACGGACACCTCGGCGGCATCTGCACCCTGGCGCCGCGCTTCGTCGAGAATGTCGCCGACCAGAGACCGCAGTCCCGCCTCGCTGTCGTGGAGGTCAATCAACTCATTGGGCATGCGATCCTCACATTTGCCTCTGCTTCGGGTACCCTCGGCCGATGCCCGAGCCGCCCATCAGCAAATCCGAACGCAAGCGCGTCGCGACGCGGCTGCAGGACATCGGCCGGGCCCTGGCCGAGCTGCGGCCCGCCAGGCTGGCGGAGATTCCCCTGCCGGAAAATCTCGAGCGCGCCATCGCCGACTACCGGCGTTTTTCCTCCCGAGAGGCCAAACGGCGCCAGCTGCAACTCATCGGCAAGCTCATGCGGGAAGTCGACACGGCTCCGATCGAGGAGGCCCTCGAGCGCATCGACGGACGCTCTGGAGGCGCCAGGTACGAGCAGCATCAGCTGGAGCGCTGGCGCGAGCGGCTCATCGGAGATCCCGCTGCGCTCACCGATTACTTCGCCGAGCATCCCCACTCCGACCGCCAGGCGCTGAGGCACCTGATCGAGCGCGCCCGCACGGCGAGCGATGAGCAGCAGCAAAAGATCGCATCCCGGGCGCTGTTCCGCTTTCTGCGCGAGGCAGAGCAGACGTCCTAGCGGACCGGCTCGCGCGGCCGACATCGCCGATACGTTCAAGCGCTGGTTCCGCCGACGGTGACCTCGTCGATCTTCAGCGTGGGCTGCCCCACGCCCACCGGGACTGATTGGCCGTCCTTGCCGCAGACGCCGATGCCATGATCGAGCTCGAGGTCGTTGCCGACCATGGAGATCCGGGTCATCACCTCAGGCCCGTTGCCGATCAGGGTAGCCCCGCGGACGGGATGGGTCACGCGGCCATTCTCGATCAGGTAGGCCTCGGTGGCCGAGAACACGAACTTGCCGGAGGTGATGTCCACCTGGCCGCCGCCGAAGTTGACGGCGTAGAGCCCGCGGTCGACGCTGGCAATGATCTCCGCGGGATCGTGCTCCCCCGCTCTCATGAAGGTATTGGTCATCCGCGGCATCGGCAGGTGGGCGAACGACTGACGCCGCCCGTTGCCGGTGCTCGACGTCTTCATCAGCCGGGCATTGAGCTTGTCCTGCATGTAGCCCCGCAGCACGCCGTTCTCGATGAGCACCGTTTCCTGGCTGGGAGAGCCCTCGTCGTCCACCGTCAGCGATCCGCGGCGCCCGTCGAGGGTGCCGTCGTCCACCACCGTGCAAAGCTCGCTGGCGACTTTCTCGCCCACGCGGTTGGCAAACGCCGAGCTGCCTTTGCGGTTGAAGTCCCCTTCCAGCCCGTGGCCCACCGCCTCATGAAGCAGCACGCCGGGCCAGCCGGGACCGAGCACGACCTGCATCGGTCCCGCCGGCGCATCCAGCGCGTCCAGGTTCACCAGTGCCGTGCGCACCGCCTCCCGGGCAAGGTCGTCGGTGAAGTTCGGATCGCTCACCTGTCCGAGATCCCCACGGCCACCGGCACCGGCAGAGCCCCGCTCCCGACGGCCGTCCTGCTCGACGATCACCGAGACGTCTATTCGTACCAACGGCCTCACGTCGGCGCAGAGCGTCCCGTCGGACGCCATGACCAGGATCGACTCGTGGCTCGCTGAGAGCCGCACGTTGACTTCCTGGACCCGCGGATCGGCCCGCCGGGCAGCCTCGTCGACCCGCTGCAGCAGGGCGACCTTCTCGGAGCCATCCAGCGTGGAGATGGGATCGACGCTCGGGTAGCGGGCCGGCGCGCGCGGGACCTGCCACGCGGGCACGCTCCGGTCCTCGCCGTGTCGGGCAATCGAACGCGCAGCTTCCGTGGCGCTGGTCAGCGCAGGCAGAATGATGTCCTCGGCGTAGGCGAAGCCCGTCTTCTCGCCGCTGATGGCGCGCACGCCCACGCCACGGTCGACGTTGAACGTTCCGTCCTTGACGATCCCGTCCTCCAGCGCCCACGACTCAGAGCGCTGATGCTGAAAGTAAAGCTCACCCACGTCGATGGAACGGCTGCTGAGCCGACCCATCAGCGTGTCGAGGTCTTTCTGTTCGAGGCCCGCGGGCGCCCACAGCTGGCCTTGGGCCTCTTCGAGCAGATCAGTCACGACGCCGCATTACTCCTCTGTTTCCAGATCCGTGAAAGTGTCCTCGTCGCTGGTGCCCGCCAGCGACTCCACCTCTACCTCGTCCATCTCGGTCTCGAACACGCTGACGAGATTGACTTCGGGCTCTTCCAGCGTACCACCGATCTCGTACTTGGCACTGCTGAATTGCTCGAGCGGTTTGCGGAGAACCCGCTCGCCCACCAGTATGCCGGCGCCCGCCAGGGGGTTGGCCAGCGCGATGTAGGCCGCGTACCAGGGCAGGCTCTTGCTGACCGGCAGCGTTACGATCATCTCGTTGTCCAGCTCACCGGTGACCAGGTCTACGTTACCCGCGAGCTCGAACTCAGATCCCGAGCCCTTCACCTTCATGGGCTCGACGAAGGCCAGCTGGCCGCGATCGAAGCTCACCGTGGCCTTCAACTCATCGAAGGTAAGGCCCTTGCCGGTGAGGTCCGAGAAGTCGCCGCGCATGCGCTTGGCGATCGTGTCGAAGTTGATGAGGCTGAACATGCGGAGGGCCCCGCCTCCGGACTCGACGTCGACGAAGCTGCCGGTCTCCGCCCGAACCGACGCCGTTCCGACCAGCAGGTCGATATCCACATTGGCTGGCGAACCCGCCCAGCTTAGCTCGCCCGTCATCCCGGCCGACTTGGTCTCCATGCTGGCAGCAAAGCCCCACTGAGGCAGCACGTCGTAGAGGTTCTCGGCGGCAAGCTCCCCCGTGAACCGGGATTCCCCATCGACCGTGGACCAGTAAACGCCTTCCGGCGAGGACACCGTGACGCCCCGGACGACGGCCTCGAGATCCGCCAGCCGGACACCGTCGGGCTCCGGGTGAACCTTGAATCTCCACCGGCCGTAATCTGCGTCACCCACCCTGAACTCGCCGACCTCGACCGCGGCTTCCGGAAGCTCCGGAGCCACCTCCGGGCTGAGCGGATCCCCCTCCCCATCACCGGCGGGTAGAACCACCCGGTCCAGTTTTAAGACGAGCGGCGCGTCCCCGTCGAGCGAGATGTCACCCGCCACGGCGTCGCTTGCGATGGCGATGGCAAACCCATCGTCCATGATGTCACCGTCGATCACGGCATCGACGATGGCAAACTCATCGAGCAGGATCTGGCCCACTCGAAGGTCGCTCAGCTTGAGCGGCATGAAACCAGAGCCGCCGCCCTCCTCGTCCGGGACCACTTCCTCCAGCTCGAAGCCCTCGATCTCCCCGGTGAGCAGGAGGTAGTCCGCCCGGCCATCCAGAACCGGCGGTGGCTGGCCAAAGCCCACCGCGCCCCGCTCGGGCGCTTCCGCGACGTGCAGCCAGCCCTGGGCGGTGCCGTGGCGGAAACTGATGATCTGCCGATCGTCGAGGAACTGCACCGCGACCTCGACCGGTCGGTCGACCTCGGCCGGCTTGCGCAGGTCGGCGGGAAGATCCAGCGCCATACCCTTCAGATCCGAGAAGACCTCCAGTCGGGTAACGTGATCCGGGTCGACGCCGACGTGCAGGGAGGCCAGGAAGTCGGCGCTGCCAGTGACCACCCCCGGATCTGCCATGTCGAGGACGGCGAGCAAGTCCTCATGAGTTGCCCGGCCCGCAAAGCTCAAGATCATCTCCTGCGCATCGCTGTCCGCTTCGATGAACACGTCGTTGCCGAACAGCGAGCCGCTGACCCGCGAAGACCTGAGCGAGCCCGGATATCCATACCGCAGGTCACCCTCGAGGCCGGCAAGCGCGAGCCGGAAATCGGGCATCTGAAGACCCGCGTCGAACATTCTGACGTTGACGTCCACCTGGAGCTGCTCGGTTGCTTCCACCCCTTCGGCGAGCTTGATCGGGACGTGCAGGTCGCCGAGCACCTCCAGCCGGCCATCCCCATCCCAATCCGGGCCGACGAAGCGCAGGGAGTCGGCAAGTGGGGTGGTTCGCACGAAGTTCAGCGCCAGGCCCGTCTCCATCCGCGAGACCAGCTCCAGATCCGCGTATGCCGCGTTGTCGCGAAGCACCACCTGGGAGCCGCCCAGCCGGACGCCCTCGCTCACTCCCTTGTCGACGCTTACGCGCACCATCTGGCCGGCGACCACCACGTCGGCGTCGAGCTCGTGGACTTCCGGCCAGTCGGGGGCATAGGCGATGCGGCCATCGCTGATGCGCGCGGACAGCTCGACACGTCGAGCCAGCTCGTCCCCCTTGAGGTGCTGCTGGCCGTGATAGCCGAAACGCACGCGCGTCAGCAGGCCGGCCTTCAACCCGCGGTCCAGCCAATCTTTCAGGCCGTCGTCGAGGGTATAGGGAACAAAGGTGAACGCCTGATCGGTATCCAGCGCGTCAATGCCGATGAGAAGAGACAGCCGCTCCTCAAAGCGCTCGTTGGCCGGTCGGGTGAGGGCAAAGCTCCCGGCTGCCCGGCTGAACAGCGTCTCGGCCCGCAGGTTGACGCCACGTAGACCAAGATACCCGTTGCCGAACCATGCCTGGAGTCCTCCCTGCAGGTATGGCATCTGCCAGGTATCGGTGAACGTCTGGGGAAATTTGAGGAGCACGTCCTCGCCCTTGAGCTTCAGCTCCAGACCGCGTGCGTGGCCCAGCAGCTCGCCGGCAGCGCCGCGCATGAACGGGGCGCCGCGATAGCCATCGAGGTCGATGTCCGCAAGCGTCGCGGCAAAACCGCTCTCGCCCGTGGGCAGTCGATAGTAGCCTCGAACGTTGAGCGCTTCGGCCTGCAGATCCAGCGCGCGCAGCCAGCGGGCCGTCCGCTCCGCCCCCTTGAGCGCCCGCTCGAGAAACTCGGACACCCCGCCCATGTCGACACTCGGGGTCCAGAACTGGATCAGCTCCGCGTCCTTGCGAACGCGAACCGGCGGCATGCGCAAAGCCCGCTCGGTGCGCACCTGCTCCTGCGAGCTGCCCGGATAGCCAACCACCCGCAGGGCAAGGTCATGCACCACGGCATCGTGGACGTCTTCGAAGCCGATGACCTCGGCGCGAACCAGCCCGGCCACCTCGACATTCCCCGGCAGGCGGAGTCCCCGCGCGTGGGCATGCAGCTGGCCGCCGGAATCGTCGCCGCGCAGGTGCCACTCGACGCCCAGGCTCAGCAACTCCAACGGGCTACCGAGGACGGCCGCCGGGACGAGAAATCCGCCACCGTCTACCGACAGCTGTATCCGCTCGTCCCAGAACGGCCAGCGCCCATCGCGAGCCTGGTACTCCACGTGGAGCCCGCAGCCGGCCGCGCAGTCAGCCTCCTGGTTCTCCACATGCAGGCGATGGCGATGCAGCCCGCCGCGATTCGTGGCCACGTAGTCCACTTCCAGGGCCTGTACCTTTTCCTCCCCGGCCAGCCCAAGGGCGATGGCACCGGAAAACCGCAGCTCATCGGCGTGATAGATGATTCCGCTCGCGTCGAATTCGCCGCCACCCACCGTCCCCGCTACGCGCCAATTTCCTTCCGGCGTCTTCTCGAGCCGCACGGCGCCGTCCTCAACGAGCACCCGCCGCGCCACGAAGCGATTGCGGACGAGGCTTTCCAGCCAGTCGAGCTCGACGAGCACTTCATGAAGATAGCCGGCGGGGAACTCGACGTGATCTACCCTCACCACCGGGTTGAGGTAGCGCCACGATCCTTCAAGCCCGGAGACGCGAACCCGCTGGCCCGACAACCACTGGTTCGCGGCCAGCTCGAGGTCGGACAGGATCATGAATCCCAGGCGACCGGTGCTCTGCACCAGGGCGACGAAGAGCATCGCCAGGGTGAGCACGACCAGAAACGGCCTGAGTACGATTCGGTGCAAGTAACGGGGTCCTATGTGAGAAAAGTTTTCGGAAGGCGGATCAGGATCAACCTCAGGGCCCGACGCCACTCCTCATATACTTCGACCCCGCATTTCACCGCAAATTTCCGTGCCGGTCGTCCGGTCAGGTCAATCTTTCTGCTTAGTGTCCACTACGCGGACCACGTCGAACTCGCCCGCACCATAACTAGGCTCCACCTCCATGCGCACCTTGCGGCCCACGCGAGACGCCAGAGATGAAAGCTCGGCGGCCTGTTCGTCTAGTAAACTGTCGACAACGCCTTCTGCGGCGCGAATCACGTAGTCACCCTCCTCGGGAGACCCGCATCCGCTCTCGGCATCCTGCATGATCGCGCGGAAAATCTCGATGCACGTGCTCTGCGCCGTCTTGACCACACCGGTGCCCCGACAATGCGAGCACGGCTCGCAGACCTGCTGAATCAGGCTTTCACGGGTTCGCTTGCGGCTCATCTGCACCAGCCCGAGGGACGAAAAACCCTCGATGCGAATGCGTGCCGGATCTCCTTCGCACGCCTTCTCCAGGGCGCGCAGCACCTGCCGACGATGCTCCTCGTCCTCCATGTCGATGAAGTCCACGACGATAATGCCGCCTAAGTTACGCAGGCGGAGCTGTCGAGGGAGCACCTGGGCGGCTTCCAGATTGGTGCGGAACACGGTCTCCTCGAGGCTGTGGGTCCCCAGGTAGCCACCCGTATTGACGTCCACGGTGATCATCGCCTCCGTCTGCTCGATCACTAGGTGTCCGCCGGATTTGAGCTCCACGCGGCTGCCGAGCGCTCGCCGCAGCTCGTCGTCCACCCCGAAGCGTTCAAAGATGGGCCGTGGCTCGTCGTACAGAACCACGCCGTCGGTCAGCTCGGGAAGAAACTCGGCGACAAACTTCCGCACGCGCTCCAACGTTGGCCGGTGATCGATGAGTATGCATTCCAGGTCCGGCGTCGCCATGTCCCGAATCACCCGGGTATGCAGCGGCAGCTCCTCGTAGACGATCCCGGGGCAGCCACAGTCGGCACGCCTGGCCATGATCCGGTCCCAGCTGCGCAGCAGCACGCGCACGTCCGCTTCCAGCGGCTCCCGGTCGATCCCTTCGGCAGCGGTGCGCACGATGAACCCGATGCCCGCGTCGTGCCCACCGCGCACCTCGTCAACGAGCATCCGCAGCCGCTCGCGCTCCTCCTCCTGATCGACCTTCTGCGAGATGCCGAGATGATCGCTGAACGGCATCAGCACCAGATACCGGGACGCTATCGTGAGCTGGGTGGTGAGGCGCGCGCCCTTTTTGGCAATGGGGTCCTTCGCGACCTGGACCATCAGCTGCTGGCCGTCGTGCAGGAGCTCGCGGATGTCGACGGCGTCTTCCGGCTCCTCGCCGAGCATGAGCCGGGGACCTCCGATGTCGCTGACGTGAAGGAAGCCGGGTCGTTCGAGCCCGCAGTCGACAAACGCAGCCTGCATGCCCGGGATGATGCGCTCGACGCGGCCGAGGTAAATGTTGCCGGTCAGGCTGTCCGCACCGGCGCGGGCGATCTGCACCTCCTCGACGACGGCCCCGGAAACCAGCGCAACCCGGGTCTCGAAGTCGTTGACGTTGATGAGAAGTTCTTCAGACACTTGCCCGCAGCTCCCATGTGCTCACGCCGATGGCGTGAAGCAGCGCTTCGGTCTCTGCCAGCGGCAGGCCGACCACCGCGCTGTAGCTGCCGTTGATACTTTGCGCAAATATACCCCCGATGCCCTGAATACCGTAACCGCCCGCCTTGTCGCGCGGCTCCCCGGTCTCCCAGTACGCGGCAGCTTCATCGGCGCTGATTGCCCGAAAGGTCACCTCCGTGGCCACCACGCAGGACCGCAAGGCCCGCCCGTCGGTCACCGCGACGCCGGTGAGCACCCGGTGAGTGCGCGCGGACAGGCGCAGGATCATGTCGATGCCTGCGGCCCGATCGGCCGGCTTGCCGAGAATCTGCGCGTCCACGACGACGGCGGTATCTGCGCCCAGGGCCGGACCATCTTCGGCGACCACGGCCTGCGCCTTTTCCACTGCCAGGCGCTCCACGTATTGCTCCGGCGATTCGCCCCCACGGAGGGATTCGTCCACGTCGGCCGGACGGACGACGAATGGAACACCGATCTGGCGCAGCAGCTCAGCGCGGCGCGGCGAACCCGAAGCCAGCACGATGTGGCTCGCCGAATGGCTCGCCGAATGGCTCGCCGAACGGCTCGCGGGATCGTCGGCAGGCACGGGCGCCCGGCTCACTCGACGCCGAATTGCAGCCGCAGGCGCTGCAGAAACAGGGAGACGAACGGCCAGGCGAGCATGCTGGTGATTGCGGGTACCAGCACGGCCCAGCTCCAGCCGCGGTCGGCGGAAAGGTCGTGTATCAGCATACGCACCAGCTCACCGCCCAGAATCAGCAGAAAGATAACGCCGCACTGCTGAACCACCGAGTACATTCGCAGGCGCTCGTAAAAGCGCCAGGCGATATAGGTGATGGCCGCGAGCACGGCACCGTTGAGGCCGATGGGATCGCCGACGAGCACGTCGACAAAGATCCCGACGATCCAGGCAGACACCAACCCCAGACGGTGCGGCAGCGCCATGACCCAGAAGAAGACGAACAACGGCACCCACCCCGGGCGCAGCCAGCCCAGCCACTGTGGCCAGGTCTCGGGAAGATGAAAGATGGCCAGCACCATGGCAATCACCAGGCTTAGGAGGATGAGCCATCCACCCTGGGCCGGGTTCACGGCAGCACCTCCTCTCGAGTCTCCGGCGCGAAGACCACCAGCACGTGCCGTGACCGGTCCAGCTGAGCCGACGGCCGCACCAGCACCTGGGCGAGGCTCGCCGCCGGGTACACGACCACCGATTCCACTTCGCCCACCGGGTAGCCTTCCGGGAATCGGCCGCCAAGCCCGGAGGTTTCCACCAGATCACCCTTGACCACGTCCGCAGTGATGGGCACGTTCTCCAGCTCGAGCTGGTCCATACGGCCAGTGCCGCCGGCGATGCTGCGGACGCCGTTGCGGTTGATCTGGACGGGAACCGCATGATCCCGATCCGTGATGAGCAGCACACGGCTGGAGTAGACGTCCACCTCAACCACCTGGCCGAAGAGCCCTTCGGAATCGATGACCGCCTGCCCGATCTGAACGCCCGCGTCAGCGCCCTTGTCGATCAATACCTGATGGGCGCCCACCGTCGGCACGACCCCGATGATCTCGGCGATGAGCACCTCGTCCGGGAGCCTGGCACGGCTGCCGAGCAGCTCCCTGAGATTCTCGTTCTCCTTCAGCAGGTTCCTGTACTGCAGCGAGATCTTGGAGAGTTCCAGAACCTGCCGCTCGAGCAGCTGGTTCTCCTCGAGCAGCGCTGCGCGGGTCGCGAAAACGTCGCCGAGCTCGTCTCCCAAGAGATAGGGCGTTTCCGCCACGTAGTGAAGCGGAGCGAGCAAGGTACCGAATACCTGGCGCGTGCCTCGCATGAGCGAGGTGGTGAGATCCAGGGTGACCAGGATCAGCGATACGAGGACGAGCCCGGTGAGCAGGAAGCCAGCGCCAGATTCTCGAACAAACAGCGCTTTGATGGCTTAAGTCTCCCTATTCGGTCGACAGCAGATCCGCGTTGCCAGCCTTGTCCATGAGCTCGAGCGCCTTGCCGCCGCCCCGGGCGACGCAGGTCAGCGGGTCCTCGGCGACGATTACGGGCAGGCCGGTCTCCTCCGCCAGCAGGGTATCGAGGTCGCGCAGAAGTGCGCCGCCCCCAGTGAGCACCAGGCCCGTCTCCGCGATGTCCGAGGCAAGCTCCGGCGGGCACTGCTCCAGCCCGCTCTTCAGAGCCTGAACGATCATCGACAGCGGCTCCTGCAGCGCCTCTAAGATCTCGTTGCTGTTCAAGGTGAAGCTGCGCGGCACCCCTTCCGCCAGGTTGCGGCCGCGAACGTCGATCTCGCGCACCTCTTTCTGCGGGTACGCGGCGCCGATCTCCTGCTTGATGCGCTCCGCGGTGGCTTCACCGATGAGGCTGCCCTGGGTGCGCCGCACGTAGGCCACGATGGACTCGTCGAAGCGGTCGCCGCCGACCCGGACCGTATCCGAGTACACCACGCCGTTGAGCGAGATGATCGCGATCTCCGTGGTCCCTCCGCCGATGTCCACCACCATGGTCCCAACCGCTTCCTGCACCGGCAGGCCGGCCCCGATGGCGGCCGCCATGGGCTCCTCGAGCAGCCGCACGTCTCGCGCGCCGGCGGAGAGTGCGCTTTCGCGAATGGCCCGTCGCTCTACCTCCGTGGACTTGCAGGGCACGCAGACCAGCACGCGAGGGCTGGGCCGGATGAAGGAGTTTTCGTGCACCTTGGCAATGAAGTACTTGAGCATCTTCTCTGTGACCAGGAAGTCGGCAATGACGCCGTCCTTGAGCGGTCGGATGGCAGTGATGTTTCCGGGAGTTCGCCCGAGCATGCGTTTCGCATCGAGCCCGACCGCCGCGACGCTCTTCTGGTTGCCCTGGACGCGGATGGCAACCACGGAAGGCTCGTTCAGCACAATTCCCTGTTCCCTGACGTATATGAGAGTGTTGGCGGTGCCCAGGTCGATGGACAGGTCCCGGGAGAACAGCCCGCGAATATTTTTAAACATCTGGAATAAGGACTCAGGTTATTGTCTGAACGCCGGATCCCTGACAAGAGGCGGAATCTCGGCGCACGGTACTCTATCAATTTGCAGCAGCAACGGGAACTGTCCGAGACCCCGGGAAATGGCTTCAGCACCCGCTTTCCATTAGGCTTCGCGCCATGGCCAGCATCGAAATTGCCCATCTCTGCCGTCTCGCCCAGCTGGCCCTCACCGAGCCGGAGCAGACCGCAGCGCTCGCGGACCTGCAGCGCATCATCTCGATGATCGACGAGATGCAGGCCATGGATACCGACGGCGTAGAGCCGCTGGCCCATCCGATCGAGTCGGATCAGCGTCTCAGGCCCGACGTCGTCTCCGAGACCGTCGACCGAGAGCACTACCAGCAGGGCGCACCGGCCACCCGCGACGGGCTGTACCTGGTCCCCCGAGTCGTCGAGTAACGTGGACGCGTTTGCTTGTATCGGGCAGCACGCGGCCCGGCTTAGAGACGGCAGCTACTCCAGCGTGGAGCTCACCCGGTTCTTTCTGGACCGAGCCCGCGAGCACGCCGGCCTCAACGCCTTCATCTCTCTTGACGAGGAGGGCGCGCTCGCCGCGGCCGAGGCCGCCGATGAGCGGCTGAGCGCGGGCACGGCCACGGCCCTCACCGGGATACCCCTGGCGCACAAGGACATTTTCTGCACCCGGGGCGTGGTCACATCCTGCGCCTCGAAGATGCTGGAGAATTTCGTAGCGCCCTACGACGCGACGCTGGTGGAACGCCTGAACGCGGCCGGTGCGGTCACCATCGGCAAGGCGAACATGGACGAGTTCGCGATGGGCTCGTCCAACGAGAACAGCCACTTCGGACCCGTCCACAACCCGTGGGACGCAAGCCGGGTACCCGGCGGGTCGTCCGGCGGGTCGGCCGCCGCGGTGGCTGCCGGGCTGGTGCCCGTCGCCTCGGGCACGGACACGGGCGGATCCATCCGCCAGCCATCCGCCTTCTGCGGGGTTTCAGGCATCAAGCCGACCTACGGCCGGGTCTCCCGCTACGGCATGGTGGCCTTCGCGTCGAGCCTGGACCAGGGGGGCTTCATGGGGCGCAGCGCGGAAGATCTCGCCCTGTCCCTGGCATTCTGCGCCGGCGCGGATCCCCGGGACTCGACCTGCGCCGAGCACGTCGACGACTGGCTGAACGGGGTCGCCGAGCACGGCGTGGGTAACCTGGAGGACGGCCTGCGGATCGGCCTGCCCAGAGAGTATTTCGCCGATCTTTCCACGGGCTCGGAGCTGCTGGACGCCGCTGCCAGGTTTTTCGAAAGCCTTGGCTGCTCGCTGGAGGAAGTCTCGCTGCCCCACACCAGCGCGGCGATTCCCGCCTACTACATCATCGCCGGCGCGGAGGCGTCCACCAACCTGTCACGCTACGACGGCGTGCGTTTCGGCTATCGCTGCGAGCATCCGGAATCCCTGGAGGACCTGTACCGCCGCTCGCGCTCCGAGGGGTTCGGCGCCGAGGTGAAGCGGCGCATCCTCACCGGGACCTACGCGCTCTCCGTCGGCTACTACGACGCCTACTACGTCAAGGCACAACGGCTGCGGAGGCTGATCCAGCGGGATTTCCTCAACGCGTTCGAGACCGTCGACATGATCCTGGCACCCACCGCCCCGGGGGTTGCCTTCCCCCTCGGCGAGCTCACCCACGATCCCGTGGCCATGTACCAGCAGGACATCTTCACCATACCGGCGAGCCTTGCCGGGCTGCCGGCCGTCTCCCTGCCCTGCGGCTTTCACCAAGGGCTCCCCATCGGCGCGCAGCTGATCGGGCCGCACTTCGCAGAGAAGACCCTGCTGCAGGCGGGTGCCGCATATCAGCGCGAGACCGACTGGCACACCCGACATCCGGAGGCGGCTTGAGATGAGCTTCCGGATTCCCCAGGGATGGGAGGCCGTCATCGGGCTGGAGGTGCACGTCCAGCTGGCCACCAGGAGCAAGATCTTCTCAGGGGCCTCCACGCAGTTCGGCGCGGAGCCGAACACCCAGGCCTGTCCCGTGGACCTCGGTCTGCCCGGCGTGCTGCCCGTGCTCAATTTCGAAGCCGTGCGCATGGCCGTGACCTTCGGCCTGGCCATCGGGGCGGAGATCCGGCCCTACTCCGTCTTCGACCGGAAGAACTACTTCTATCCTGACCTGCCCAAGGGTTACCAGATCAGCCAGCTGCCACACCCGATCGTCGGCCGCGGGGCACTGACCATAGAAACTTCCGACGACGCGACGCGGACCATCGGCATCACGCGCGCCCACTTAGAAGAGGATGCGGGCAAGTCCATCCACGACGCGTATGCGGGCCTTACCGGCATCGATCTGAACCGGGCCGGCACGCCGCTGCTGGAGGTGGTCTCGGAACCGGAGCTGCACACGCCGGAAGAGGCCGGCGCATATTTCAGGAAGCTGCACAGCCTGGTCCGCCACCTGAAAATCTGCGACGGCAACTTAGCCGAGGGCAGCATGCGCTGCGACGCCAACGTCTCCGTGCGCCCCTCGGGCGAGACCGCACTCGGCCAGCGCACGGAGATCAAGAACGTCAACTCGTTCCGCTTCCTCGAGCGCGCCATCGAGTTCGAGATCGAGCGGCAGATCGACGTTCTCGAAGCCGGCGGCGCCATCGAGCAGCAGACGCTCCTCTACGACCCGGACAGCCACGAGACCCGGCCCATGCGCACCAAGGAGTATTCCGAGGACTACCGCTACTTCCCGGACCCGGACCTGCTGCCCGTGCACGTTACCGAGGCGTTCATCGAGTCCATACGCTCGGCCATGCCGGAGCTGCCCGACGACCGCCGCGCGCGTTACGCCGCCGAGCTGCAGCTCGGCGACTACGACGCGGCCTGGCTCACCCAGGATCCGGAGATCGCCGACTACTTCGAGGCGGCGGCTGCAGCCGCCGAGGACGCCAAGCTCGCCGCCAACTGGGTCATGGGCGATCTCAGCGCCGCGCTCAACCGGGAAGAGATCGGCATTGCCCGATCGCCGATCTCACCTTCGCAGCTCGGCGACCTCATCCGCCGCATCCGGGACGAGACCATCTCCAGCAAGATCGCCAAGACGGTGTTCGAAGCGCTGTGGGCGGGAGAAGGCGAGGTAGATGAGATCATAGCGGCTCGCGGACTCGAGCAGGTCAGCGACGCCGGCGAGATCGAGGACATCATCGCAGGCATCGTGGCGGAGAACCCGGATCAGGTTGAGCAGTTCCGCGCCGGCAAGGAGAAGGTGCTGGGTTTCTTCGTGGGGCAGGTCATGAAGGCGACCCAGGGCAAGGCCAACCCGAAGCAGGTGAACGAACTCCTGCGCAAGGCCCTCGCGCCCGACCCCGACTAGCTCAGCAGCTTTCGGCGCTTGCGGGCGCTGAGCCCGTCGGCATGCATGAGAAACTCTTCGGCGGCTCGCAGCACGTCGCGCCGGCTGATCTGACCGACCAGCCGGCCGTTCTTGACCACCGGGTAGCGCCGCCTGCCCTCTTGGTGAAACCGGTCCGCGAGACTGTAGATGTCCGAATCCGGATCGACGGTATCAACCTCGGCGCGCATGTAGTCGGCCACGATGCCCACGCCCTCGTCGTAGTAGCTGTCCTGGATCACCACCGCCATCAGGTCCTTCTCCGACAGGATGCCGATGAGCTTGCCGTCTTCGTCCACCACCGGCGCGCCGGAAATCTTCTTCTTCAGCAGCACGGCCATGGCCTCGACCACGCTGTCGTCCCGATTGAACGTGATCAGGCGCGTCGACATGTAATCGGCAACTTTGACTGACTTCACCGGCTCCCCCCAGTTGTGGCCTGGCCGTTCGAACGGCTCTACATTGATGCAACACCCCCCGACCACGCCAGGTGACGCCAGGGGGCCGTCAATAGTATCCTCCCGGGGCTCGGCCACAAGAGTTTATGGGGGACACTTTGAGCGATAGACCACTACCCGTCGTCGAATATCTCAAGATTCCGGAGGACGGTGATCCGTATCTGGAAGGTTTCAAGTGCGGCAGCTGCGGCGCCACGTTCTTAGGCGAGCGCAGCGTGTGCTCCAAATGCGGGGCCCGCGATCAGATGTCGGCCGTCACCCTGCCCAATCACGGCACCCTGTATTCCTACTCCATCGTCCACCGCTCCTTCCCAGGCATCGACGTGCCCTACGTAAGCGCGGTGGTCGACTTAGACGACGGGACAGCGATCAAAGGCAACCTGATCAACGTGGAGCCCGACCCCGACAAGATCGAGTTCGGCATGCCGGTCGACGTCGTCTATGCCGACGCGCTCGGGCGCAAGGACAGGGACGGCAACTCATACCTGTCTTTCTTCTTTCAACCCAGTTCCTGACCCGATTCCAATAGGAGGATCTCCATGACAGACGCATACGTAGTCGGTGTCGACATGATCAAATTCGGCCGCTTCCCCGAGAAGACGGTCCCGCAGATCGGCGCCGAGTCTGCGCTGATGGCCTTAGACGATTGCGGCCTCACCATCCAGGACATGCAGGCGCTGTACTGCGGCAACCTGGGCCAGGCCAGCGGCATGGTCGGCCAGCGCATCCTGCAGCAGATCGGCCAGACGGGCATCCCGGTGGTCAACGTCTCCAACGCCTGCGCCACCGGCGCGACGGCATTCCGGGAAGCCTGGGCCTCCGTCAAGGCCGGGCTTTACGACTGCGTGCTCGCCGTAGGCGTGGAGCAGATGGGCAAGGGTCTGCTCGGCGGCGCCGGCGGCGGCACCGGCATTCCCAAGGAGGGCCTGCTCGGCTCCGGCACCATGCCGGCCGTGTTCGCCGAGGCCGGCATGGAGCACGCCCGCAAGTACGGCACGACCTTCGAGCAGTTCGCCAAGGTCTCGGTGAAGAACCACCACCACTCCACCATGAACCCGAAGGCCATGTACCAGATCGAGACGCCGCTCGAGACGGTGATGAACGCCGAGATGATCTCCTACCCCAACACCAAGCTGATGTGCTCGGTGAACGTGGACGGCTCGGCGGCGGCGGTCATCTGCTCCGAGGATAAAGCCAAGGAGCTGGGTCTGATGAAGCGAGCAGTGAAGGTTCGCGCCTCGGTGCTCACCTCTGACCCGTGGCAGGAACGCGATCTGGTCATGCCGGACGTCAACTCCTGCACCCGTAAGGCGTCCGCGGCGGCCTACGAGATGGCCGGGCTCGGCCCGGACGACATCGACCTGGTCGAGCTGCACGACTGCTTCGCCACCGCCGAGATCCTCCACTACGAGAACCTGGGGCTGTGCGGCGACGGCGAGGCGGGCCGGCTCATCGACGACGGCGAGGTGGCGCTCGGCGGCCGCATCCCGGTGAACGTCTCCGGCGGGCTGCTCTCCAAGGGCCACCCGCTCGGCGCGACCGGCATCGCCAACATCTACGAGGTCTGCACGCACCTGCGCGGCGAGGCCGGGCAGCGCCAGGTCGAGGGCGCCCGCATCGGGCTCACCCACGTGATCGGCCTCGGCAGCGCCTGCGGCATCCACATCCTCGAGAAGACGGCCTAAGCAGCAGCCGTCGCCGCCCAACGGGCCGCCCCGACCATCGCGCCGGGGCCGCCCGAACGGCGGGCCCTTAGTCTCCGACCACCAAGCCCATGAAGATCGGCGTCGTCAGCGACACCCACAACAACCTGCGCAACGTGGGCCGCATCGTCGAGCTGTTCAACGACTCCGGCGTCGAGCGCGTGATCCACACCGGCGACATCACCCAGGCCAAGACCCTGGACGTGTTCGCGCAGCTCACGGCACCCCTGTGGGGCGTCTACGGCAACAACGACCAGGAGCGGGAATCCTTGGAGCGCGCGGTAGCAACCCACGGCTTCTCCTTCGCAGACCCGCCGCTATGCCTGAGGTGGCAAGGCCGCGAGATCGTGGTGGTGCACGATCCCCTCGAGTTCGACGGCGTGCTGCACGACGGCCACGAGCTTGCGCTGCACGGCCACACCCACCTCTACCGCTACGAGGAGCGTGCCGGCCAGGTGATCTTCAACCCCGGCGAGTGCGCGGGCCACATGGCCGGGTTCAACGCCGTCGGCGTCGTGGACCTGACGGACTTGAGCGCGGAGCTGTTGCGGTTCTAGGCCGCAACCCTGGCTTCAGGCCCCGGCCCCCAGGGCTTCGAGAATCTCTCCGACGCGCTTCGCGTTGGTGCCCAGATCGCTCAAACCCACCCGCGAGATGCTGCGAACGTCCACGACGGTGCCCGAATCCGCCGAGCGTACCCGGATGGCGACGTCGTCCTTGAAACCAAACCAGAAGGTCGTGTCCGTTGCCTCGATGAGTCCCGCGGCGGGATCGGCGTTCACGAGCTCGAGACCCATGTCGTCGACCACCGCCAGGGCGCGGGTGAACATCTCGTCGCTCGCTGCCTGGGTGACCAGGGGGACGACCCAGGGATAGGCCTCACGCTGCAGCGGACCGATCTCCTCCGCGTTCAGCTCTACAGGGTTGGATGCGTCACCGCGCAGCGACACCACCTTGTCGAAAGCCGGCGGATCGTCCAGATCCGTGGAGATGTTGTGGATCGGCGGCACCGAGTAGGCCTTGTCGAACTGCATGCCCATGACGATGAGGATCAGAACGCTGATCACGAGACCGATGTAGATGGGCGGCCGGTTCTGAGGCAGATCCCGCTTCACCGAGGCGATGAGGCCCACGGCACCGACGATGACGCCGATGGCCGCGAGGATCACCCCGCCCATTAGGCCGAGGAAACCCATCTGAAAGCCCCATAGCCCGATGCGGGTGCCCAGTGCCCCTGCCACCAGCAGGATGGCGGCGATCACCCCGCCGATGAGTATTGCCCGCGCCCACCAGCTGTTTGCGTCTGCAGCCATGTCACTCCTCCCTGATATCCGTTATGCGTGGCAGCATACCTAGACGATGGTCGCGCCGCCATCGATGACGAAGTTCTGCCCGGTGGTGAAGGCCCCGGCTCTCGAGGCGAGGTAGACGGCGATGCCGGCGATCTCCCAGGGCTCGCCGATACGCCGCAGCGGGTCCCCCGAGGTCCGGGCTTTCAGGATGTCCGGATTCTCCCAGAGCGCGCGGGCGAAGTCGGTGCGCACGAGGCCCGGCGAGATCGTGTTCACCCGCACGTTCTTCGGCCCGTGCTCGGCCGCTAAGTTCCTCACCAGCTGAGCGTCG